>Ga0207420_1000117_pt1 | contig 173041 bp, 148 predicted proteins | sample ThiBio_inoc_biof_FD_183941 | JGI IMG/M metagenome (GOLD analysis project Ga0207420, IMG submission 183941) | Wastewater bioreactor microbial communities from Cape Town, South Africa - Thiocy_inoc_biof (SPAdes) | ecosystem: Engineered > Bioremediation > Thiocyanate > Unclassified | place: South...
ACGCCAATGGTTATAGTAGTCACGGAGACTTCCCCTTCTGCTGACGGTTGTGTAGAGCTACCATCATGGCACTTGGACCTTTCGGGGTTCCTGATGCCGAAAGATGTGGGAAGTCTCTTTTTACTCATTCAAGCCGACGCGACGGTTCCTTAGGTTTAGTGGACACCCTGAACTAACTTTCAGGACTATTACCTGGTTTACTGGGGTATCTTCACTTGCTGTGTATCGGTCTACCAAAGTGCATTGAATTGGTATAATGTTGGACTAACGGTTAGTTCAATGCAGCCGCCGCGTGTCGCCGAAAAAATCAAGCTTCCATGGACGGGCGTTGACTTTAGTATTTGGCATCAGGAGGTTGGGGACCCATGAAATACTTTCTTGCTCTTTGTTGCATGGTCCTGGGCGGTTGCGCGACGCTGGATTGGGGTGAATTTGATGGTGAACGTACGCGAATGGCGGAGCCAGGCGTCTACGACGTCATCGTCGTTGCGTCAGATGATATGAAGTACTTTGATGGAAGAAGGCGTCTGAGGCTCAAGCCCGGGCTTCATGAATTGCGGTTGGTTTCGTCGAAGCCAGAAACTCGCTTCACCCTTGGTAGCGTTACGTTGCCGCTCGACGTAAAACCATGCATTCGCTACAGCTTTGTGGCAAAACATAACCAACGCACCAAGGTCGATGATTGGAAATTGATCTCCGCAGGTGAAACGGTATTGGCAGGCTGTGAGCCGGCTTCTTCGAAGTGATCTTTGGGCTTGAGGTCGAGCCGTTCATCCGCAAGAATTCCTGGCACCCGTTCCGACTGCGGGGGCAACCGGTTCAAGGCAAACCCAGCGCGCCGCCACATCCGGGTCCGTCCGGATCGCGGCCGCATCCGGGTCGATGCGCAGCACGACATGCACGTGATTGCTCATCACGGCATAGGCATGCAAACCCACGGCATGGATCTCCGCCACCTCGAGAAGGTGCTGCTCCACCCAGTCCCGTCGGTGCTCGTAGGATGTTTCGTTGTAGGGATCCACGCCACACTGCCAGGCCCGGCGCACACACCGCGAGATGCAGTGGCAGAAGCCGGGCGATTCCGCATCGATGAGTCGTGACCGCGCAGGGGCCATGCCGCGCAGCGTGACCTGGGACGGCACCGGCGTCTGTAGGAAATTGCTGACAGGATCAGTAGGATCGAGGCGGTATTATGGGTGTCCCATACCTCTCATACTTCTTGGATAGGAAGTTCGCGCATGGAAATTTCGGCCCACATCCGCAACAGGCCGAACGAGCACGAAGTTCGGCTCTCGACGGCCGGCGCAGGCCAACGGCTTGCGGTCGCCGCCAAGGCCTCGGGGTCCGGTAGCGCTGTGAACGGCGGTGAGCTGCTTATGGCCGCGCTCGCAACCTGCTACTGCAACGATCTCTACCGGGAAGCGGCTCGCCTCGGCATCGAAATTACCGGGTGTGAGGTCGTCGCGACTGCGCAGTTCAACGGTGTGGGTCTGGGCGCCGAATCGGTGGTCTATTCCGCGAAGGTGGAGTCGTCCGCGTCCCCTGAGCAGGTCGAGTTGTTGTTCGTTGAAACGGACCGCCTGGCGGAGATCCACAATACGCTCAGGGCCGGCTGTCCGGTCCAGCGGGTCGCGTGGCATGAGCCCGAACGTGAGCAGGGGCAGTCCCATACTTCCTCCGCTGACGGGTCTCGCCCTGAGCTCAAACGCTAGGCCCCGCGACGCAGTTGGTCGCGACTGCAAATTTATAGGTAATGCGCCGTGCCCTCAGATGCTGCCCAGAAAGTGAATGGACTGGTCGTCCTCGCCTCAGGCGCCTTGGCTACGATTTTCGGCATCTGGGGCTACGACGCCGTCACGTGCAGCGGCATCGTGGCGGGCGCTGTCTCGGCCGTCATGCGAGCCGGCTTCCTGGTGTTTGTCCATCCGCCGACACTCGCAGCATGCCTTGGCTTGCTGGCACTGTTCGTCGGAATCTCGTATTCGCTCGTCGCGTCCACGCTAATTCGGGCCCGGCAGGAATTGGTGACGTTTGTCGTTCCCGTCCTCGCATTCGCAGGTGGCGTCGCTATCGGTCAAGTCGGCCACATCGGGTTAACGTGCGCCTTGAGTCCTTGGGCTTAGGCACCCACGGATCCCGTGCAGTGGGGCCCAGCAATTCGTAAGGGATTTCCCGCCAAGTCAGGTCGTGTAGTGCCTTTGCCCTGAGCTTTCGGCCGATTGCTGGCCATCGGTTTGATCCTTCGTTTCCTGCTGCGTTGCCAGATTGATTGCGGTGACGAAATGGTCTTCCCGACGCTGCAATGGCGAACGTGCCAGCAACCCGTTGCGACTCCCGATCCACCGGTGACAGCCGCGGATTCGGATCGACATGCCGATGGCGTGGCATCCCCAAACACCTCTTGCTCGCGTGGGGCTGTTGCACCAAGATCGGCGGAATTTTTCTGCAGACTCGTTGGACTGAAGGAGCTGGATCTTGGTACCTGGAACTGAAACTGATGCACCCACGGATTTCGCGTTTGCCGTGAGTGACTGGCGTGTTACCCACCGACGCCTGCGCGAGAGACTGGTGGGGTGCACCGAATGGATCGAGTTTGACGGTGAAATGTCAACTCGGCCTGTGCTTGGCGGCTTTGGAAACATCGAGGACAATCTGCTGCACTTGCCGGAAGGTTCGTACCGCGCGATTGCGCTGAGGTCGTTTGAACCCCGAAGCCAACAATGGGCCATCTGGTGGCTTGATGCCCGTGCGCCCCACCAGATCGATGTGCCCGTCGTAGGCTCTTTCAAGAACGGAGTCGGAACGTTCTACGCGGATGACAGCCGGGATGGCACCCCAATCCGGATCCGATTCAACTGGTTCACGTCCGATCCGGAAAACCCCAAGTGGGAGCAGGCCTTCTCCGCAGATGGCGGCACGACGTGGGAAACGAACTGGACCATGGATTTCCGCCGCGCAGTTCCCCCGCTTCAGTCCTGACGATTCGCCCGGGCCGATGCCGCTTCGCGGCGCGGCTCGCCTCGGGTGTTGAGGCTGTGGAATGAGTCCGGACATGCGATTTGGGACTCTGGAATGGAAGCGACGGTCGCGTCGGATCCATTTTTGCGACGAATTCCTCAGGTAACCGGATTCTCGCTGGCACGATTGCCATTGATTCTTCATCCGCGGCAGCCTGGCCGCCTTCTTCTGCAATCTCATCAGCCGTTACGGGAACTCGCAGTCATGGGGCTTTTGACATTCAGCATCAACCTCACCATCGACGGTTGCGTCGATCACCGGGAGGGGATCGCCGACGACGAGACACATGCATTCTTCACCCGCCTCATGGACGATGGCGGGGCGATGCTGTGGGGCCGCGTCACCTACGAGATGATGGAGAGCTACTGGCCGGCAGTCGCGCGAGGCGACGTGGAGGCACCGCCGGCGATCCGTGAGTGGGCGGTGAAGCTGGAGGCCAAGCCGAAGTACGTGGTGTCGTCGACGCGAAATGACTTTCGCTGGAACAACACCCATCACATCGCCGGTGACCTGCGCACGGAGGTGCAGAAACTGAAGGATGCGACACCGGCCGGCGTGCTCCTTGGCAGCGGCAAGCTGGCGACCGAGCTGGATCGGCTGGATCTGATCGACGAGTACATGTTCCTCGTCCACCCGAGGATCGCCGGCCACGGTCCGACCCTGTTCCAGGGTGGACTGCCTGGGACGCGACGGCTCGATCTGGTCTCCGCGAAGTCGCTCCGCAACGGCGCGGTCGCCATGCACTACCGGCGCGAGGGTGCCTGACAATTCCCCAGGAGGCGTTCGGTCAATTCGGGTCGAACACTGCCCCTGTCCTGAGCTTTCAGGCACCGCGGGTCACCGAGTTGTTCCCTTGTTTCTTGCTGCGTTGCCGGTCCTTTTGTGGTGGCGAAACGGCTGTTCACATCGCTGGAATGGCAAACGTGCCAGGAACCCGTTGCGATTCCAGATCTGTCAGCAAGAGCCACGGACCCGCATCAACACGCCGATAGCGCGCCATCCAGAAATACTTCTTGTCTGTGTGGGGTGGTTGCAGCAGGATCGGTGGAGTTTTCTCCAACCTCGTTGGGTGCCATGACCTGTCTTCGCTTCAAGCACGTCGCCCTTCCAGCAGGGGCATTGACGCTGATCCCGAGTCTTGCGCTGGCGTCGGATTTTTCAGGGTTGCTATTCATTGCTTATGGGATCACGGCGATTGTTGCCCTGATTATCGGGCTCATCGCGCACTTCTCCACCAAAGGGGTGAAAAGCATCGCAATCCGGGCGATTGTCTGGGGGTCTTTCGTGGCGATGGTCTTTACTCCGCTGAGCATAGATGGAGGCAATGGGTTGTCACATGGACCTCCGCTTCTCAACATGCTTACGGTTGTATTTGGCGCAGATCCGGCATATGGAATTGGTGCACTGAAGGTGCTGGCAATCTCCGCACCAGTCTGCATAGGCGTGGTTGCATGGCTGATTTGGGCCGCGCCGCGCTCGGAGTCCGCTGGGAACAACCCCGATAACACCTGAGGATTCGCTCGAGCGGTGAAGATCGTGACCTGTCCAGGCAAGCCTGGCCTTGCGTTGGCGATCGGGTTCATCGCGTTCGCGGTCGTCCGGTACACCCGCTCGCACTCACGGTCTTCCAGGCAACGTGCGAAAGGCCCAGGTCCTTCTCGTGTCGATGTGCTCCGCAAGCACCTGGGTCATTTGCGGCGAGTGTCCCTGGATTCATGCCTGTACCGCTTGGAGGCGGGTTGGCCTGGCTGGGGCTGTTCTGGCCCCGCAAGCAGGCGGGGACGCTGTACTCGTCCCATGCTTTCCAACCAGGCCATGTGCTGATGTGCGCTGATTGCCGGTCAACCGGGATGGATTTCACCGGCTTGCCGCAGGTTCGCCGGGTCGGGTTTGAAGCGTGGTTCCGGCGCTTATGAACGATCGCGGGCAACGGCGGAACCCAGGTAATAAGCGCGGGCGAACCCGGTGAATCCAATCTGCGATAATCCGCGGCACCACAAGATCCGATGCCGTCGTGACAGAACCCAGCCAAAGCCATCTCGATCGCCTCGAAGCCGAGAGCATCCACATCCTGCGTGAAGTCGCCGCCGGTTTCGGCAATCCGGTGATGCTGTATTCGATGGGCAAGGACAGTTCCGTGCTGCTGCATCTGCTGGTCAAGGCCTTTGCGCCCGGGCGTCCACCGATTCCGCTGCTGCACGTCGACACGCGCTGGAAGTTCCGCGAGATGATTGCTTTTCGCGACCAGCGAGCCGCCGAAACCGGCTGCACCCTGCATGTGCACATCAATCCCGAAGGCATTGCCCAGGACATGAGTCCGATCACGCACGGTGCCACCGTGCATACCGACGTGATGAAGACGCAGGGCCTGAAGCAGGCACTGGACAAGTTCGGCTTCGATGCGGCGATTGGCGGTGCCCGCCGTGATGAGGAGAAGTCGCGTGCCAAGGAGCGCGTGTTCAGTTTCCGCAACGCGCAACACCGCTGGGATCCGAAGAACCAGCGCCCGGAATTGTGGAACCTTTACAACACCCGCATCCACAAGGGCGAGTCGGTGCGGGTGTTTCCGCTGTCGAACTGGACCGAGCTGGACATCTGGCTGTACATCTACCGCGAGCGGATTCCGGTGCCGTCGCTGTACCTGGCGAAGATCCGCCCCGTGGTCGAGCGTGATGGCGCGCTGATCATGGTCGATGACGATCGCCTGCCGCTGCGCGATGGCGAGCAGCCGATGATGAAGAAGGTGCGCTTCCGCACGCTTGGCTGCTATCCGCTGACCGGGGCCATTGAATCGGATGCCGACACGCTGGAGGCAGTCATCCAGGAAATGCTGGTCGCCACCACTTCCGAGCGCCAGGGCCGCGTGATCGATCACGATCCAACTGCATCGATGGAGAAGAAAAAACAGGAGGGTTATTTCTGATGGGGCAGGGCATCCCGAAAGGGGGACAGGTCGGGGTTGGGGAATCGGGAACGAGTGCGGGCACTGCGGCCACGCCGTCCATCGCCGAGTACCTGCAGCAACACGAAAGGAAAAGTCTGCTGCGCTTCATCACCTGTGGCAGCGTCGATGACGGCAAGAGCACGCTGATTGGCAGGTTGCTGCACGATTCCAGGCGGCTCCTCGATGATCAACTGGTCATGCTGCAATCGGACAGCCGCCGTTTCGGCACGCAGAACGGCGAGATCGACTTTGCGCTGCTTGTCGATGGCCTCGCCGCCGAGCGCGAGCAGGGCATCACCATCGATGTCGCCTACCGGTTTTTCGATACCGAACAACGCAAGTTCATCGTCGCCGATTGTCCCGGGCACGAGCAGTACACGCGCAACATGGCCACTGGTGCCTCCACGGCCGATCTCGCCATCGTGCTGGTCGATGCCTGCAAGGGGCTGCTGACGCAGACTCGCCGGCACAGCTATATCGTCTCCCTGCTCGGCATTCGCCATGTGATCCTGGCCGTGAACAAGATGGACCTGGTCGACCACGATCAAGTGGTCTTCGAGCGCATCGCCGAGGAATACCGGCAGCTTGCCCAGCGCTTCGGCATCAACAGCGTGGCCTGCCTGCCGCTGTCGGCGCTGAAGGGCGACAACGTGATGGCGGCATCCAGCCGCATGCCCTGGTATCGCGGCGAGACCCTGCTGCGCCTGCTGGAAACCATCGACGTCAGCCGCCCCGAAGGCAAGCGTCCGTTTCGCCTGCCGGTGCAGTGGGTCAATCGACCGAACCAGAACTTCCGCGGATTCTCGGGACTGGTCGCCAGTGGTGCCATTGGCGTTGGTGACGAGGTCATCGTGTTGCCGTCGGGCACGCGCACGCGACTTGCCGGCGTGATCAATCCGCAGGGCGAGGCGAATGCCGCGGGCGAGGGTGAAGCCGTCACCGTGCTCCTCGCCGATGAAGTCGATGTCAGTCGCGGCGACGTCATTGCCGCAGCCGATCATCCACCGGAAGTCGCCGATCAATTTGCCGCGCACGTGCTGTGGATGGCGGATGCGCCGTTGCTGCCGGGTCGCGGTTACTGGTTGAAGATCGGCAGCCAGACCGTCGGCGCGCAAGTCACCGAGATCAAGCACGGCATCGACATCAACAGCCAGAAACTGCTGGCGGCCAAGCGCATCAACCTCAACGAGGTCACCTACTGCAACCTGATGCTCGATCACGCCATTGCCTTTGAAACCTATGCGGACAACCGCACGCTTGGCGGCTTCATCCTCATCGACCGGCAGAGCAACGCCACGGTGGGCTGCGGCACCATCGATTTCGCCCTGCGCCGCGCCACCAACATCCACTGGCACAAGCTGGAAATCGGTCGCCAGGCACGTGCGGTGATCAAGGGGCAGACGCCTTCGTGCCTGTGGTTCACCGGCCTCTCCGGCTCCGGCAAGTCGACCATCGCCAATCTGGTCGATCGTCGCCTGCACGCGATGGGATACCACACCTACATCCTCGACGGCGACAACGTGCGCCACGGTCTCAACAAGGATCTGGGCTTCACCGACGAGGATCGCGTGGAAAACATCCGCCGCGTTGCCGAAGTCGCCAAGCTCATGGTCGACGCGGGGCTGATCGTTCTGGTCAGTTTCATCAGTCCGTTCCGCGACGAGCGGCGAATGGCGCGCGAACTGTTCGACGAGGGCGAATTCCTCGAGGTGTACGTCGACACGCCGCTGGCGCTTTGCGAACAGCGCGATCCGAAGGGGCTCTATCGACGTGCGCGTGCCGGCGAAATCCCGAATTTCACCGGCATCAGCTCGCCGTACCAGCCGCCCGAGCATGCCGACATCCACCTGCCCACTGCCGAACTCAGCGCGGAGCAATCGGTTGAACGGGTGATCTCGCGATTGCTGGGCCGCGATAGCCACTCCTGAAGCTGACGCTCGCCATGCTGCGACAAATCATTGCCGACGAGTTTCGCCTGCTGACGTTTCGGCGGCCAAGTGCGGCAATGCACACGGAATGGAAGGCCTTCCTGCTGTTCGGGCTGGCCTTCACCTGGCTGGCAGGTATCGGCCGCTACTGGGACAATCCCAAGGCGCATCTGTGGCAGTACCTTGGCCTGGGCTCACTGGCCTATGTGTTCCTGCTGGCCCTCATCGTCTGGCTCCTGCTCGTGCCGCTCAAGCCGAAGCATTGGTCGTTCCGGAATGTGCTGTTGTTCATCACCCTCACTGCGCCACCGGCCGTGCTCTATGCCATTCCCGTGGAGCAGTTCATGTCAGCCGAGGCTGCGCGAACGGCGAATGCTTGGTTCCTGATCGTCGTCGCCGCCTGGCGAGTCGCCCTCTTCGCGGTATTTCTTCGCCAGGTGGCAGGCTTGTCGTGGGTGATGGTAGTCGTTGCGACCCTTTTGCCGCTGGTCATAATCATCATTGCGCTCTCGGCTCTCAACCTGGAACACGTGGTGTTCAACATCATGAGCGGCATTCGCGAGGCGGATCGCAGTCCGAATGACGCGGCCTACGGAATCGTGTTCGTGCTGTCAGTGTTCTCGTTCCTGGCGGCACCCGTGTTGCTGATCGGTTACCTCATTGCAATATTCCATGTGTGGTCGAATCGCAAATCCGCCAAGCCAGCGGATGCTGCGCGATGAATGGTCGCCATGCGCTGGGCCGAATGGGGAATGTCCCGACGGCGGCAATGGCGATGCCGCCGTGCAGGACATCTGCACGGCGATTTCATCCACGCTGGCAGACATCGTGAGGATTGCGCCACTCGCTCGGCGCAGCCTTGGACCTTTGGCAACGAATTGCTTGCGGCAAAGCGTGATTCAGTTGCGCCAGTAGTTGTTGGCGGCGGCGACGGTCTGGAAGTTGATGGCGATGACCTGGGAGGCGGCGGTCAGGCCGTCGGCAGAGTCGGCATATTCGGGGCGCAGTTTCTTCAACGTGGCGCTGTCGGGTTGCGTGTATTTCACGCCGCGGCGGCTCAGCGTGATGGCAAGTTCGAAGCCTTCCTGCGGCGTGGCCGTGATCAGTGATTTCAGCCATGTGTCGGTCATGTTTTTCTCCGGTTGGTGAAAGCGATTGAGTTCAGCGAAAACAGGGGGCGCAAACACGCTGCGACACTTTACCGCAGCTGCCTGAATCGTCTGGTCGCGAATGCTTCGCATGCGCGTGAGGCTGCGGAAATCCGGCCTTTGCCGTGCGCAGCGCAGGGAAATGCGAACGCCAACTCGCGGCAGCGGCCTTAGCCATTGCCGGGAATTCGGCCATAATGTCGCATCTACCATCCCCGCAGCTCAAGCCACAACCGCCTTCCTCAGTCAGTTCGCCGCGACCCCGTCAGAGGAGTTCGCCGCAGGAAGTCCACGGCTAGAACGTCTTGAAGCCCCTGCACGTCGCAGCCGCGCGCGATGGTTTTGCGTTTTCCTGCCGCGGAGTCGCCCATGCCGAATACCGAAACCTACAACGACGATGTGGTTCGTCTGTTCCTGCTGGCTGCTGCCGTCTGGGGCATCATCGGCATGTCCATCGGCGTCTATGCAGGTGCCGAACTGGCATGGCCGGCGCTCAACTTCGATGTGTCCTGGCTGACCTTCAGCCATCTGCGTCCCTCGCACACCTTTGGCGTGATCTTTGCCTTTGGCGGATCGGCCCTGATGGGCACCTGCTATTACGTGGTGCAACGCACCGGGCACACGCGCCTGGCGCTTGGCGGGCTGGCCAAGTTCACTTTCTGGGGCTGGCAACTCGCCTGCGTGCTGGCCATGGTCACGGTGCCGCTGGGCATCACCCAGAGCAAGGAATACGCCGAGCCGGAGTGGTTTGTCGACATCATCATCGCGGTGGTCTGGGTGTCGTTTGGCACGGTCTTCTTCGCCACGCTTGCGCGGCGCCGGATCCAGCACATCTACGTGGCCAACTGGTATTACGCGGCCTTCATCATCGCCGTCGGCTTGCTGCACATCGTCAACAACCTGGCCTTGCCGGTGTCGCTGACCAAGTCCTATCCGATTTATTCGGGCGTGGTCGATGCCATGGTGCAGTGGTGGTACGGGCACAACGCGGTGGCCTTTTTCCTCACCGCCGGCTTCCTCGGCATGATGTATTACTTCGTGCCGCGCCAGGCGCAGCAGCCGTTGTGGAGCTATCGCTTCTCCATAGTCAATTTCTGGGCGCTGATTTCGGTGTACATGTGGGCCGGCGCGCACCACCTGATGTTCACCGCGCTGCCCGATTGGGTGCAGTCGGTCGGCATGGCCTTTTCCCTGGTGTTGCTGATGCCAAGCTGGGGTTCGGCGGCGAACGGCCTGATGACTTTCCAGGGTTCCTGGCGCAAGTTGAAGACGGACCCGGCGGTCAAGTTCATGGTCATTTCCCTGGTCTTCTACGCGGCCTCGACGTTTGAAGGCTCGATGATGGCGATCAAGTCGGTCAACTCCCTGTCGCACTACACCGACTGGACGGTCGCCCACGTGCACTCGGGTTCGATCGGCTGGGTCGCCATGATCACCATCGGCTCGCTGTACGCGATGGCGCCGCGGGCGCTGGGACAGCCGGCGATGTACTCGCATCGCGGCATGGAAGTGCATTTCTGGCTGCACATGACCGGCTTGCTGCTCTACGTCATTTCAATGTGGCTGGCCGGTGTCACCGAGGGCATGATGTGGCGCGCGACCGGCGCGGACGGCTCGCTCACCTACAGCTTCCTCGACAGCCTCATCGCCATCAAGCCGCTCTACATCGTGCGTGCCCTGGGCGGCGTGCTGGTCGTCTCCGGCATGGTGGTGATGGCGTGGAACCTCTGGCACACGGCGGCTGATGCGCGCGCGCACCTGATCAAGCCGATCCCGGTACCGATCCCGGAGCCGGTCATGCATCAGACCCCGGCACCGCTGCCCGCATATCCCTGAGGAGACCGACATGGCAAGTGGCTACAAATACATCGAGGCGATCGAAAAGCACGCCGGCCTGCTCGGGATCTGCATCGCGGTCATGGTTTCGATTGGCGGTCTCGCCGAGATCACGCCGTTGTTCATGAAGGCGCATTCGCAGGAAGCGCCTGCCGGGGTCAAGCCCTACGACGCGCTGCGCCTGGCCGGCAGGGACATCTATGTGCGCGAAGGATGTTATCTGTGCCATTCGCAGATGATCCGCGCGCAACGCTTCGAGGTGCAGCGCTACGGCGAGCATTCGGTGGCCAGCGAATCGGTCTACGACCGGCCGCACCAGTGGGGCTCCAAGCGCACAGGCCCGGACCTGGCTCGCATCGGCGGCAAGTATTCCGACGACTGGCAGCGCATGCACCTGCTCGCCCCACGCACGCTCGTGCCGGAATCGAACATGCCGAACTACCCCTGGCTGTCGGGCACGGCAATCGATGCCGGCGACATCCAGGCGCGCATGCGCGTCCTGCGCCGGCTGGGTGATCCGTACACGGATGCCGACATTGCCGGCGTGGCAGATGCCGTGCAGGGCAAGACCGAACTCGATGCCATCGTCGCTTACCTGCAGGGCCTCGGCACGCTGAATGTCGATACCTCCGCGCCACCGGTGCCGGCTACCCCGGCCGCGGCGGGGCAGCCATGAATCCGCTATGGGGACAGCTTGCCGGAGTCATCACCGTGCTCCTGCTGGTGGTTTTCATCGGCATCTGGATCTGGGCGTGGCGGCCACGGCACAAGAAGCCGTTTGACAAGATGGCGCAGATCCCGATGCAGGACAGGGATGCGAAAGAACAAAATGCAGAAAGCGAGGACACCACGAAATGAGCACATTCTGGTCAACCTGGATCATGTTCCTGGTGGTGTTCAACATGGGCGTGACGTTTTTCCTGTTCCTCTGGGGACAGCGGGTGAGGATTCCGCTGCAGCCCGACGGAACCACCGGCCACGTCTGGGCGCACGGCACCATCCGCGAAAGCGTGCGCAAGCTGCCGACATGGTGGGTATGGTTTTCCGCGTCGATGTTCGCCGCCGGCATCGGTTATCTGGTCCTCTATCCCGGGTTTGGCGCGAACAAGGGCGTGCTGGCATGGACATCGCAGGGCGAGCTGGCCCGTGACGTGGCCAGCAACAACGCCAAGCTGGAGCCGATGATGGAGCGCCTGCGCACGCGTTCGGTCGAGGCGCTTTCCGCCGACGACGAGGTGATCGATTTCGGGCGCCGCCTGTTCCTCGACAACTGCGCGGCCTGCCACGGTCGCCAGGCGCATGGCAACCAGTTGCTCGGCGCGCCGAGCCTGGCCGCCGGCGGCTGGATGTACGGCGGTGATGGCGAGCAACTGCTGGCCAGCATCAAGGATGGTCGCCGCGGCATGATGCCGCCGTTCGCCGAGACCTTCGACAAGGAAGGAATCAGCAACCTGGCCAACTACGTGCTGAGCCTTTCCGGAGCCAAGCACGATGCCGGGAAGGCGGCTGCCGGCCAGCCGCAATTCGCCGTCTGCAGCGCCTGCCATGGCATGGACGGCAAGGGCAATCCGGCCCTTGGCGCCCCCAACCTCACCGACGACATCTGGGTGCATGGCGGTGACCTGGCGACGATCGAGAAGACGATCGGCCAGGGTCGCACCGGCACCATGCCGAGCTGGGGGCGGCGCCTGGGTGGCGAGCGCACGCAAGCGGTTGCGGCCTGGGTTTTCGCCAATGCGCAGGGCGAAGAACTGGCAAGAAAGAGAAATGCAAAAAAATGACCAACGCTGGTATCGGCAGCCGGTCGCCTGGTTGGGCGTCGCGATCCTTGCTGGCTCGCTGGCCGCGTGCATCCACCTGATCGTGTTTGCCCTGGCGCATGAGGATCCGCCGCTGCCGAGTGTCGACCAGGGCACCAGTTTCAGGATTCCGGCAACCCGCCAGCCGGCGCCAGCGCCCGCAGCGCAGCCACCGGCGAAGCCGTGAAGCAGATTGACGCCCGTTGCTGGCACTGCGGCGAGAAATTGCCGGCCAGCGGCGTCGTGCATGCCGAGGTCGCCGGCAGCCTGCGCGCCTTGTGTTGCGAGGGTTGCCATGCGGCGGCGGCGTGGATCGAGCAGCTTGGACTTGGCGACTACTACCGCCTGCGCACGCATCCGGCACAGAAGCCGGAGCCACGCCGCGATGGCGCGGATGCCGAACAGGCATGGCAGCGCGAGGAGGTCGCGCGCCATGTCGTGCGTGATCTCGGCGACCATCGTCGCGAAATGGTGCTTCTGGTCGAAGGCGTGCGCTGTGCCGGTTGCGTATGGCTGATCGAACGCGCGCTTGGTGCGCTGCCGGGCATGCACAAGGTCCAGGTCAATGCCGCCGCCCGGCGTGCCCGCGTGGTCTGGGACGAGCGCATGAGCGGGCTCACGCAGATCCTGCAGACCCTGTCGCGGGCGGGCTACCAGGCCTTGCCACTCGATGCGCAGGCGCTGGATGACGTGCGCCGACGTGAATCACGCGCCGCGCTGAAGCGCTTGCTGGTCGCCGGGTTCGGTGCCATGCAGGCGATGATGTATGCGGCAGTGCTGTATTTCGGCGCGATGGAACTGGAAGACACCTCCACGCGCGACCTGTTCCGCTGGCTTGGTTTCCTCGTCGCCACGCCGGTCGTGCTGTATTCGGCGCAACCGTTTTTTGCCGGTGCGCTGCGTTCGCTCAAGGCGCGCCGGCTGGGCATGGATGTGCCGGTTGCCATTGCCGTCGCCGCGATCTATGTCGCCAGCCTGGTCGAGGCGTTGCGCGGCAGCGGCCATGTGTATTTCGAGTCGGTCTCCATGTTCGTGTTTTTCCTGCTTGCCGGACGCTATCTGGAAATGCGCGCGCGCCACCGTGCCGGTGACCTCACCGATGCGCTGGCTCGCCTGGCGCCGCCGTTTGCGGAGCGCCATCGCGCCGATGGCAGCTTCGAGCGGGTTGGCGTGCATGAGCTTGAACGCGATGACCACGTGCAGGTTCGCGAAGGCGGCGTGGTGCCGGTCGATGGCATCCTCCTCAGTGCCCGCTGTCGCGTCGACGAGGCCTTGTTGACCGGCGAATCGGCCGCGCTGGAAAAGCGCCGCGGCGACAACCTGGTCGCGGGCAGCGTCCTTGTCGACGGGCCGGCCACGTTGCGCGTCGAACGCACCGGCAACGAGACCACGCTGGCCGGCATTGCCGCCCTCGTCGAACGTGCCCAGGCCGAGCGGCCAAAATTGGCGCGTGCAGGCGATCGCGCGGCATCGCGTTTCGTCGCCCGCGTGCTTGGCCTGACCGCGTTGACCTTGCTGGTCTGGCTCATCGTCGATCCCTCGCGTGCATTTGCCGCCGCACTGGCGGTGCTGGTGGTGTCGTGCCCGTGCGCGTTTGCCCTGGCGGTGCCTGCAGCGATCACGCGCAGCCTTGCCGTGCTCGCGCGCCGTGGCGTGCTCGTCGTGCAACCCGATGCCATCGAGGTGCTGGCCGAAGCCACGCATGTCGTGTTCGACAAGACCGGCACGCTGACCGAGCCGGAGCTGGCCCTGGCCGATATCGAGATCCTCAACGGCCAGCCACGTGTCGAGGTGCTGGCCCTGGCCGCCATGCTGGCGGGGCAGAGCCGCCATCCGGCCGCGCAGGCCATTGCCGCCGGTTGCGTGGATTCGGCCGCGGCTTTGCCGAGGCATGTGGAGATCAGCGCAGAGGCCGGGCTCGGCATCAGCGCATGCATCGACGGACGCCAACTGCGCCTGGGTCGAGCCGATTTTGCCTGCGCCGGACTGATCGCCGACGCAGCATTCGACGATGCCGTCCTGCTTGCCGATGAGCACGCTGCGATTGCCGCGTTTCGCCTCAGCGAACGCTTGCGCCCCGGCGCGCTGGCGGCGGTCGCGGCACTCAAGGAGCAAGGTCTTGCGGTGTCGATCTGCAGCGGCGATGCACCGGCCAAGGTTGCCGCCATCGCCGGTCGCCTCGGCATCGAACAATGGCGCGCGCGCCAGCTCCCCGCCGACAAGCTGGCATGGCTGGCCGAGTTGCGTGCGCAAGGTGCGCGCGTAATCGCGGTCGGCGATGGCATCAACGATGCGCCGGTGCTGGCCGGTGCCGATGTCTCGATTGCCCTCGTCGGTGGTGCCGAACTGGCCCAGGCCAGCAGCGACATCGTGCTCGCCGGTGAGCGCCTTGACGTGCTCGCCCCGGCGCGCACGTTGGCGCGCCAGGCATTGGCCATCCTGCAGCAGAATTATCGCTGGGCGCTGATCTACAACCTGAGTGCCATCCCGATTGCGGCGCTCGGCTTCGTGCCGCCCTGGCTGGCCGCGCTCGGCATGTCGATGAGTTCGCTGGGCGTCATCCTCAACGCACTGCGCATCGGTCGCGAGCCTGCAGCGGCGGCAACGGCTGCAGGCACCGGACATCCGCTGCCACGCGTGGACAATGCATGAACATCCTGCTGGTCATGGTGCCGTTGTCGATCGTCTTGCTGATCGGCGCCGGTTTCGCCTTCTTCTGGGCTGTTGAACACGACCAGTTCGACGACATGGACACGCCGGCCCTGTTGCCGCTGGTCGATGTGCCGTTCGCGGAGAGTGCCGCACAAGAGGAGGCGGACGCGTCGCTGCACCCAGCGGGCATGCCGGCACCGGCGCACGACCCGGCCGACTCCAGCGACGACGCTTCCAGGTGACGACGGCGACGCATGCCGCCGCGTCCCCGCCCGTTCATCGCCTGTGCCGTGGCAAGAGTGGAAAGTGATTGCCCGGTGTTTGCCGCATGATCGACAATTTCAACCGCCTGCAGCGCACGCTCGACGAACATGCATCGAATCGATCGCTGCATGGATCCAATCCGAAGACCCCGATGGAAGGTGCCGAAACATGAGTTCCGAACGAAGATTGTCGCGGTCGCGCAGTGACCGCATGCTTGCCGGCGTCATGGGCGGCATCGCCCGCCGCTTCGGCTGGAATTCGACGCTGACCCGCGTGCTCTACGTGATCATCTCGATTGCTTCCGCGGCATTCCCGGGCATCCTCGTCTACCTGATCCTGTGGCTGCTCATTCCCGAGGAATGAAGCGGATGCCATTGCGGACAAGGCTCCCCGCGATCCTGGTCCCCGCGCTGCTTTCGACTGCGGCACTTGCCGACCGGCAGGAGAGCGCGTGGCTTGGCGCGTCTCCGCTCATGCGCCCCTCTCCACTGCTCGGCAACGAGCACGGCCTCTCGTTGCCGGCGCCATTGCCGGCGCTCCGGCACGCCTGCTGCTTGAGCAGGCGTGCGCCGCCCGCACTCACGGGCAAGTGGAGGAGAGAGAGGAAAAGGGAGGCGAATCGGGCCCGTTTCGGGCGCCATTCCCAGCGCGAGTGGCACCGCAGAACCGCGCGAAATCCCGCGACGTCACGGGATTCCTGGCAACAAAAAACCGGCCGCGAGGGCCGGTTTTTCGTTGAACATTGGTGGAGCGGAAGGGGATCGAACCCTCGACCTTCGCATTGCGAACGCGACGCTCTCCCAGCTGAGCTACCGCCCCGTTGAATCGTCTGCGCCAGGGCGAGCTTCGGTTGGGGCCGAATCCCTGCGCGGTTGCGGATCATATCGGATCAATGTGGACAGCGCCAAGCCGAGCGGCAGTCGGCGTGGGTCTTTTCGTCGCGGCTCAGGCGTCGGCGAGGCGCGCCATCAGTGCATCGTGCAGCAGCGGTTTGCGCCAGCCTTCGAGGGCGGCTGGCCATTGCCGTGACAGGTACAGGCTTTCGAGGTGGCGGCGCGAACAGAGCAGGCCTTCAGGCAGATCGAGTTCGCCGGCGCGGGCGGTGACGATTTCCTTCAGCGCGCGGATCACGCGGCGTTCCTCGCCATCGGCGGCTGCGGGAATGCTCTCGAAATCGAGTTCCTCGGCACTCAAGGGGCTGCGCAGCACGTCCAGCAGCTCGGCGCGTTCGGCGCCGCGCAGTGCGCGCAGCCCGCGACCGCGTTCGGCCAGTTCGTTGGCATTGGCGGGCGGGTTCGCGCTGAGGTCGAGGATGCGCGGATCATCGAGGATCCACGGTCGCGGCTTGTCGATGCGACGCGCCGTGGCGTCACGCCAGATGAGCACGCGACGCAACCGGCCTTGCTGCTCGCGCGTCCATTCGGCGGCACCGCGATAGGCGGTCTGCGGTTGCAGGTCGGGCTCGCGATGGCGCGCGCGCTCGAGCATGCGTGCGCAATCCTCGGCATGCCACTCGGCATAGCCGCGCCCGGACAGGCGTGCGGACAAGTCCGCATGCAGGACGGGCAGGTGGATGACATCCTGCGCGGCATATTCCAGTTGCGACGGCGTCAGCGGACGCTGCAGCCAGTCCGATCGCGTCTCGCCTTTCGGCAGGTCGACATGGCACACGGCCAGCACCAGTTTCTGGTAGCCAAGGCCGGCACCGAGGCCGCAAAAGGCCGCTGCGATCTGCGTGTCGAACAGTGTGCCAAGGCTGTTTGGCAGCAGGCTGCTCAGCGCATCGAGATCCTCGCTGGCGCTGTGCATGATGGAGACGGTGCGTGGATCGCCGAGGCGCCTGGCGAGGACGCTCATGTCGATGTCGGCGATCGGGTCGATGAGGGCGATTTGCGCGTCGATCTCGATCTGGATCAGGGCCAGCTTCGGCGCAAAGCTGTCGGTGCGCATGAACTCGGTATCCAGCCCGACGAGGCGACCGGGGAGGCGGTCGAAATCATGGAGTTTTTCGGTGCGGTCGATCCAGGCTGCCAATTGCGCCTTCCTCTGCAGATACGGGAGTTGAACAAGGAGGCGCAGCCGCGGTTGCGGATGCCTCCCGCGATAGCCTAAGGTGCTGACACGCTGCTGTCAGCCTTTCATTTCGCACCCATGCCCGGCACCGAGAACGTCAACAAGCAACGCAACTGGGGTGGCGCGCTTGGCATCCTCGTATTGGCGTTTGCCCTGGTGTACCGGTTTTTCCCGGGCATCCTGCATGTCGAACCGCAAACCCAGATGCAAACGGCGACGACTTCGCCACAGATGGGCAAGCCTTGGGTCATCGATCGCAGCCAGCCCCCGGTCGGCGAGGGGGATGGCACGCGACCGATCGTCGGAACCACGCTGGCCGAGGCCATCGCGATGGGGCCTCCGGCGCCGGTGAGCAAGGAAATCGCGGCCCTGCTCAAGGCCGCCCGCGCCCAGGAAGAGGCCGGCAAGCTGTTCGAGCCGCCCGGCAACAACGCCGTGGGCCTGTACCGCCAGGTGCTTGCCGGGGATCCCAACAATCCCGCCGCACACAACGCGCTGCAGCGCATCGGAGGTGCCGTGCGCGACTGGTCGCTGGCGGCGCTGGAGCGCGGCGACGAGGCGGAAGCGCAGCGCTATGCTGCCCAGTTCGCCGACCTTCCTCATTCGGAAGCCGAGCTGGAAAACCTGCGCGCGCGATTGCAGCGGCTTGGCCAGGTCATGCCGATGCTGACGGCGGCGGCGGAGCTGCTCAAGCAGAATCGCCTGGTCGGTGAGGGCGACAACAATGCGCTGGCGGTCTATCGCAAGGTGTTGAAGATCGATCCCGGCAACCGTATTGCCGACGAAGGGCTCGGCCGCATCGAGCGCGGCTACCTCGAGCGGGCGCTGGGCGCGGCAGCGCAGGATGATTTTGCCAGCGCTGACAAGATTCTCGCCGAGGCCTCGTCGATCCGCCCGGGATCGCAGGCGCTGCTGGATACGCGCTCCCAGATCGAGGGCCTGCGCCGCCAGCGTGGCGAGACGGTGCTTGCACAGGCGCGATCCGCGCTGGATGCCGGAAATGCCGATCTCGCCGAAAGACTCGGCAAGGATGCGCAGGCGATCAGCACGGATCTGGTCGGACTCGACGAATTCAACGAGCGCCTGCGCAATGCCCGCCTCTACGCCAGCTTCTCGCCCGGCCAGGTTTTCAGCGATCGTTTCCTTGATACCAGCGGCTCGGCTCCAGCGGTGGTGGTGATTCCGGCCGGACAGTTCAAGATGGGTTCGCCAGCCAGCGAGGAGGGCCATCGCGACGAGGAGGATCCGCAGCGCACGGTGGTCATCCCCAGTGGATTCGCCATGGGCCAGAGTGAAATCACCGTCGGCCAGTTTCGCGAGTTCGTCAAGGCGGTCGGCTATCGCACGGATGCCGAGCGCATCGGCACCGGCAGTGTCTATGACGAAAGCAGTGGCCGCATGATCGATCGGCGCGGGATCGACTGGCAGCGCGATTACAAGGGCGATCGCGCAGCCGAGAAGCTGCCGGTGCTGAATGTCTCGTGGAACGATGCCCATGAGTATGTCGCCTGGCTTTCGCAGCGCACCGGCAAGCGTTATCGGCTGCCCAGCGAAGCCGAATTCGAATATGCGCTGCGCGCCAATTCGACCAGCCGCTACTGGTGGGGTGACGGCAATCCGCCGAATGTGCTGGCCAACCTGACCGGCGATGGCGATCGCTCACCGAGCAAGCGCAGTTGGGGCCACTCCTTCACGCGCTACCACGACGGCTACTGGGGGCCCGCACCGGTCAGGACTTTTGCGGCCAACCCGTTTGGCCTTTTCGACATTGACGGCAATCTTTCCGAATGGGTGGATGATTGCTGGCACGACAACTATGTGCGCGCTCCGCGCAGCAGCGCGGCCTGGATCAACCCCGGCTGCGAGCTGCGCGTGGTTCGCGGTGGCTCCTGGGGCAGTTCGCCCTTGCAGATCCGCTCGGCCTATCGCCTCGGTGCCGCCGCCGGCACGCGCAGCGCACGGGTCGGTTTTCGCATCGTGAGAGAGTTGTGAAACGCGTTGTCCCGGTGTCCGCAGCGACTTGCTTGGCATTCCGGGTTTTGGAAAACAATTGTTGACCGGTCAGGCAGCGTTGCAGTCCAACGGCTAAGCTGCGCCGGAAGTCGAGGACAAGCACATGGGATTGTTCGGAAATCGTTCGGCGCAATTGGGCCAGCAAGGCAACCGGCGCGGCCTGAAACTCTGGCCGATTCTCCTGTTTGGCCTGTATTTCGGCTACTACTATTTCAGCCACAGCAACGAGGCTTCGTTCACCGGGCGCAAGCAGTTGCTGGACACCTCGGCGCAGGAGGAGGCCGCGCTTGGCTTGCAGTCGTATCAGGAAATCCTGCAGCAATCCCAGGTCATCCGCTCCGGCAAATTGCCCGAGGAAGTGCAAGGCATAGCCCAGCGCCTCGTCGAAGCGGCGCCGAAGGTCGAAAAATACCTTGCCGATGCCACCGGAACCCCGGCGAATACCGATTGGAGCGCCTACCAGTGGCAGGTCAGCGTGATCCAGTCCGACCAGGTCAACGCCTTCTGCCTGCCGGGCGGCAAGATCGCGGTGTACACCGGCATCATTCCTGTGGCGAAGAATGATGACGGCCTCGCCGTGGTCATGGGTCACGAGATCGCCCACGCCTTGCTGCGCCACGGTGGTGAACGCATGGCCCAGCAGAAGCTCGTGCAGATTGGTTCGATCGCGGCAAGCATGTCGACCGGCGACATGGATCCCGAGCAGCGGCAGATGGTGATGGCGGCAATTGGAGCCGGTGCCCAGTACGGCGTGATCCTGCCGTTCTCGCGCAGCCACGAATCCGAAGCCGACAAGGTCGGCCTGTTGCTCGCCGCCGCCGCCTGTTACGACCCGCGGGAGGCACCGAAGCTCTGGGAGCGCATGGCCGCGCTCGGCAACCAGAAACCGCCCGAGTTCATGTCGACGCATCCCGCCGAAGGCACCCGCATCAACCAGTTGAACGAGTGGATGCCGGAAGCGATGCAGGTCAGGCAACAGTTCTGCGGCACCACCCCGGCCGCGCCGTAACGGGAAACCCTTGTCAGTCCGCAAGCGTGCCCGTATCATTCGCGGCCCACTTCCGGAGAGGTGGCAGAGTGGTCGAATGTACCTGACTCGAAATCAGGCGTACGTTTATAGCGTACCGTGGGTTCGAATCCCACCCTCTCCGCCAGACACAAGAAAGGCCCCAAACGGGGCCTTTCTTGTGTCTGGCGGTGCAAGTGCGTGGACGAACCCATCGGGGGCGACAGATTCGACCGGATCGAATCCGGACAGCCGGATGGCTGGCCCGCAGCGCGCAGCCCCGGGGGCACATGGATGCGCCGAACATGTCCCTGCCTCTCCGTCGCGCACAAAAAAGGCCCCAAACGGGGCCTTTTCCTGTCTGACACTGTTCATGTGGAGCGGCGTGCCCAAGGGTTTGCCGACCTCAGCCAATAGCCTCGAGCATGGCTTCCGCACTGGAGACCTTGAACTCACCGGGTGCTTCCACATGCAGCACCTTGACCACGCCGTCCTCGGCATACAGGGCAAAGCGCTTGGCCCGCTCGCCCATGCCGAATGCGCTGGCGTCGAACTTCAGGCCGAGCGCTTCGGCAAATGCGCCGTTGCCATCGGCGAGCATGGTCAGGCCGTCCGGGACATGCTGATTCTTGCCCCAGGCGTCCATGACAAACGCGTCATTGACCGACATGCATGCAACCTCGACTCCCTTGGCCTTGAAGGCGTCCATCTTCTCGACATAACCCGGCAGGTGCTTGGCCGAACAAGTCGGCGTGAATGCGCCGGGCACCGAAAAAAGCACGACCTTGCGGCCCTTGAACAGCTCGTCGGTGGTGATTGCCTGCACGCCGTCCTTGATGGTGTTCAGGGTGGCCTGCGGAATGCGGTCGCCAGTCTTTATCGTCATTGGAATTCCTTGTGGAGGGTGGGTACGGGCGCTCCATGATACGACCGCCAGATGTATGATCGCATGCCCTTGAAACGCGACTGGCAATCCATACGTTTCGGGGCAAGGCGGCGGTGCGCCGCAACCGCATCAGGAGGAGACCAATGAGCATTTCACGTCAAAGTCTTTGGAATACCGGCACCAGTTTCAATCGCGACCTGCGCCAGGTTTTCGACCGCTTGATCAGCAACGAAGACACCGACCAGTCGAACGTCGTGACAAGCCAGTGGGCGCCGCGTGTGGACATTCGCGAGGAAGACAAGCGCTTCGTCATCTTTGCCGACATCCCCGGCGTCGATCCGAAGGATATCGAAGTCAACATGGACAAGGGCATTCTCACCATCAAGGGCGAGCGCAGTTCGGAATCGGTGACCGAGAACGGCCAGCTGACGCGCGTTGAACGATCCAGCGGTACGTTCTATCGCCGCTTCGCCTTGCCGGACAGCGCCGATGCGGAGAACATCAGTGCCTCCGGCAAGCACGGCGTTCTCGAGATTTCGATTCCGAAGAAGGCCGAAACCACGCCGCGTCGGATTACCATCAACGCCTGAGCGGCTCATCCGTCCCACAGCCCACGGCCTGCGGCGGGTTGACTCGTCGCAGGCCTTTTTCTTGCGGACAAACCAGGCATGCAGTTCAAGGACTATTACGAAATCCTCGGAGTAAAGCCCGACGCGAGCGATGCGGACATCAAGCGCGCCTATCGGAAGCTGGCACGCAAGTATCATCCCGACGTCAGCAAGGAGAGCGGTGCCGAAGACAAGATCAAGGAAGTCAACGAAGCCTACGAGGCGCTCAAGGATGCTGAGCGGCGCCGCGAATACGATCAACTGCGCGCTGGCGGATATCGTGCCGGGGATGATTTCCGGCCACCGCCGAACTGGCAGGGGCGACAGGGAAATGGTGGTTTCGAGGAGGCCGATTTCAGCGACTTCTTCGAATCATTGTTTGGCCGCGGTGCCGGTGGCGCACGCGGCGGGCGTTCAGGCCCGCGACGGGGCAGCGACTTGCAGGCGCGCATCACCATTGACCTGGCCTCGGCATTCAAGGGAGCGCGTGAACGCATCACCTTGCGCGATCCGGTGCAGGGCGAGCGCACCCTCGAGGTGAAGATTCCTGCCGGCATCGAGCCGGGCAGGCAGATCCGCCTCAGTGGGCAAGGCAATCCCGGCATTGCCGGCGGTCCGGCCGGGGATCTGTTGCTCGAAGTGGGCGTGCGTGAAGATCCCCGTTTCAAGCTCGACGGACAGAACATCAACGTGGTCGTGCCGATCACGCCCTGGGAAGCGGCGCTGGGTGCCACGGTCAAGGTGCCGACGCTGGCTGGCGAGGTCGAGCTGCGTATTCCGGCGGGTTCGAATACCGGCAGCAAGTTGCGTCTGCGTGGTCGCGGTTGGCCGGGCAAGGTGAGCGGCGATCAGATCGTCGTGCTCGAAATCCATACTCCGCGGGCAGAAACCGACGCGCAGAAACGCTTCTACGAAACGATGGCCTCAAGCTTCGATTTCAAACCCCGCGGCTGATCGCGCGAAGCGCGCCCAGGCACCAGTTCCAAGCGGAGGAGCGGAGCAGCCAGTACCGGCTTTACTTCGGCATGTGCTCGTTGATGGCCTTGATCAACTCGTCCTCGTTGATTGGCTTGGTGACATAAGTCTTGGCACCCTGGCGCATTCCCCAGACACGATCGGTTTCCTGATCCTTGGTGGTCACGAGGATGATCGGGATATGGCTGGTCTTCGCATCCTTGGCCAGCGTGCGCGTGGCCTGGAAACCGTTGAGGTTCGGCATCACCACATCCATGAGGATGAGGTCGGGCAATTCACGCTTGGCCACCTCGACTCCGGCTGAACCGTCTTCCGCAGTGATCACCTCATGGCCGAGCTTTTCCGCAATGCGCTTGAGCCCGACCAGTTGGGAAGGTGAGTCGTCGACAATTAGTACTCGTGCCATGATTGGTTCCGTGGTCCCCTGATGCCGGATGGCTCCTGCATTCTAGCCATGCAGGCGCTTCATCACCAGCGAAGGCTTTCACCCAAAGCGCACCAGCGTGCGACCGAATGACTCGCCTGCAAGCATTTTGTTGAAAACAGGGCCAAGTTCTTCGAAACCTACCTCTTTTGTCGCGATCGTGTGCAGATTTCGTGGTTTCCAGTCGTCGGCCAAATGCTGCCAGATGTCGTCCCGCACGGCGCGTGCAGTTCCCGCGGAGGCGATGCCGAGCAGGCTGAGTCCACGGATGATGAAAGGCATCACGGTCGTCGCCAGTTCGATGCCGCCGGCATTGCCGCAGATGGCAATGTTGCCGTAGGGCTCGATCACCCGGCTCAGTCCCGCCAGCATGTCGCCGCCAACGTTGTCGATGGCACCGGCCCAGCGTGCCGTCTCCAGTGGACGCTGGCTCCAGAACAGCTCCTTGCGAGAAATGCACTGCTTCGCCCCAAGTCCGATCAGGAAATCGAACTGCTCGGCCTTGCCGGTGATGGCATGGGCGCTGTAACCGGCGCAGGTGAGGATGTCGATGGCGAGCATGCCGACACCGCCCGTCGCGCCGGTGACGACGATCGGGCCAAGCTCCGGCGTCTGCGCGTTCTGCTGCATGCGGTAGAGGGCGAGGGCAGCGGTGAATCCGGCCGTGCCGATGATCATGGATTCGCGCAGGCTCAAGCCCGAGGGGAGCGGGATGGTCCATTTCGATTCGAGGCGGACGTACTCGGCATAGCCGCCGTCGCGCGTCTCGGACAACCCGCAACCCGTGCACAGCACCGCATCGCCTTCCTTGAACGCCGGATCGGTCGAAGCCGCCACATAGCCGGCCGCATCGATGCCGGCATTCAGTGGAAACCGCCGCAGGATCTTTCCTTTGCCAGTACCGGCAAGGGCATCCTTGTAGTTGACCGACGAATAGGCGAGTTTGACCAGCACTTCGCCAGGCGAAAGCCCGTCAATCCGCATTTCCTCGATACCGGCACGGTAACCGTTGTCGTCGTTGTGGATTCGGAATGCTTTGAATGGCGTATTCATGGAGCCTCTGGATTCAATGCCCTTGTTCATGCGCAGGTGCGGCGCATCGTCAAATGGTGGATGGCCATCCGCTTCTCGTGTTGCATCAACAGAGGTCGGGGTACAGGTCGATCCACTTCGGGTTTGATTCTTCGATCAAGCGGATCTTCCAACTGCGTTGCCAAGCCTTGATGGCCTTTTCCCTCAGGATTGCAGATTCCATTGACGCGTGCTGCTCAAACCATACCAGATCGTGCACGCCGTGCTTTTTCGTGAAGCCCTCGACCAGGTCACACTAGTGCTGCCAGATTTGCTTGGGCAAATCCGAGGTGACGCCTGCGTAGAGCGTGCCCCGCCATTTGCTCGCAAGCAGATGGACACAAGGTTGCTTGGCGTTGCCGTGGTTCGTCATTGCACGCTCCATGTGGCCGTTGGATTCGTGGCATATGCACTGCGATGAAACGCAGGTTGGGATCCAGTTCCTTCGTCAATCCAACAGTGGGGTGATGTTCACTCCTTGTCGAGAATCGTCATCGCAGCCTGTTCGGGATGAGCGCTTCAGGACAGAAACCGGATCCCGGATCTTCAGCCAACCACTGGCGTGGAAAAACGCTGCAGCGATCGGGTGTGCACTACGGTAGACCCAGTGGCCTGTCCGGGATGAGCGCACCCTGCGCTCAATTGCCCTTGTGGATGGCGCGCTTGTCGACGGCGAGGGCGGCTTCGTGGACGGCTTCGCTGAGGGTCGGATGGGCGTGGCAGATGCGCGCGAGATCCTCGGCGCTGCCCTTGAATTCCATCGTCACGACGGCTTCGGCAATCAATTCGGAGACGACCGGCCCGACCATGTGCACGCCGAGGATGCGATCGGTTTCGGCATGCGCAATGACCTTCACATGGCCGGCGGTTTCGTTCATGGCGACGGCGCGGCCGATCGCGGCGAACGGGAACGAGCCGGTCTTGTACGGGATTCCGGCTTCCTTGACCTGGGCTTCGGTCTGGCCGACCCAGGCGAGTTCGGGCTCGGTGTAGATGATCCAGGGAATGGTGTCGAGATTGACGTGACCTGCCTTGCCGGCGATCAGCTCGGCCACGGCGATGCCTTCCTCGGAGCCCTTGTGCGCGAGCATCGGGCCGCGCACGCAATCGCCCACCGCCCAGACGCCATCGACCCCGGTCCAGTTGTGCGCGTCGACTTCGACGCGGCCGCGATCGTCGAGCTTGACGCCGGTGCCATCGGCGAGCAGGCCCTTGGTTGCCGCGCGTCGACCCACCGCCACCAGCAGCTTGTCGACTTCGAGGGTCTGTTCGCCCTTGCCATCGGTATAGCTGAGGGTGATGCCCTTCTTGCCGACCTCGGCCTTGCCGAGCTTGGCACCAAGGCGGATGTCGAGGCCCTGCTTCTTGAATTCGCGTGCGGCGACCTTGGCGATGTCGGCATCGGCGGCGGCGAGGAAATCCGGCAGCGCTTCGAGGATGGTGACTTCCGAACCGAGGCGTTTCCAGACGCTGCCCAGTTCGAGGCCGATCACGCCGGCACCAATCACGCCAAGGCGCTTTGGCGTCTCGCTGAAATCCAGCGCGCCGGCATTGTCGACGATGTGCTTGCCGTCGAACTTGGCAAACGGCAGCTCGATGGGCTGCGAGCCGGTGGCGATGATCACGTTCGTCGCGGAGTAATCGGCGCTCTTGCCCTCGGCGTCCTTGACCGAGACGACGCGGTTGGCCTGCAGCGTGGCGAAACCACTGATCGCGGTGACCTTGTTGGCCTTGAACAGCGAAGTGATGCCGCCGGTGAACTGCTTGACGATCTTGTCCTTGCGCCCAACCATCGTGGCGACATCGATCTTCGCATCCTTGGCGCTGATGCCATGGGCCTCGAAGCCGTGGTTGAGGTTGTGGAACTGCTTGGATGAATCAAGCAGCGCCTTCGACGGGATGCAGCCGATATTGAGGCAGGTTCCGCCAAGCGCCGGCTTGCCATCCTTGCCGATGAAATCGTCGATGCATGCGGTCTTCATGCCGAGTTGTGCGGCGCGGATCGCAGCCACATAACCGGCCGGGCCGGCTCCGATGACGAGGACGTCGTAATGTTCGCTCATTGCATTCGCTTCCAATGGGAATGGGGAATAGGGAATGGGGAATGGGAGGAGCAAAGCGGGAGTGCCCTGGCCATTCCCGATTCTCTATTCCCGATTCCCGGATGTTGTCCGGCTAAATGCCGAGCAACATCGCATGCGGATTCTCAAGCTGGTTCTTGATGTCGACGAGGAACAACACGGCGTCCTTGCCGTCGATGATGCGGTGGTCGTAGCTGATGGCGATGTACATCATCGGGGCGGCGACGACCTGGCCGTTTTCGACGATCGCGCGCTCCTTGATCGTGTGCATGCCGAGGATCGCTGATTGTGGCGGGTTGACGATCGGCGTCGAGAACAGCGAACCAAACGTGCCGCCGTTGGTGATGGTGAACGTTCCGCCTTGCAGGTCATCGAGGCTGAGGCCGCCTTCACGCGCCTTCTTCGCATAATTGACAATGGCTTTCTCGATATCGGCGAAGCTCATGTCCTGCGCGTCGCGCAATACCGGCGTGACCAGGCCGCGATCGGTGGAAACGGCGATCGAGATGTCCTGGTAGCCGTGATAGATGACGTCGTTGCCATCGACCGAGGCATTGACGACCGGATAGCGCTTGAGCGCTTCAGCGGCGGCCTTGACGAAGAAACTCATGTAACCGAGCTTGATGCCGTGGGCCTTCTCGAAGCGCTCGCCGAGCTGCTTGCGCATCTTCGCGACTTCGGCGAGGTTGACTTCGTTGAACGAGGTCAGCATCGCGATTGAATTCTTCGAATGCATCAGGCGCTCGGCAATCTTGGCGCGCATGCGCGTCATCGGCACGCGCTCTTCGGGACGACTGCCCGGCGTTGGCGCAACGGCGGCCTTGCTGGCTGCGGGAGCCTTCGCGTGCTGGACGAGATCCTCCTTGGTCACGCGGCCGTCGCGACCCGTGCCGGCAACCTTGGACGGATCGATGTTCTCCTCGGTGGCGAGCCGGCGTCCGGCTGGCGAGAGTTCCTCGACGCCCTTGGCCGGTGCCTTGGCTTCGGCTTTCGCGGCTTTCTTGTCCGCCTTCGGAGCTTCGGTTGTCTTTGCTTCGGCAGCGGGTGCAGCAGCGGCGGCGCCTTCCTCGATCACGCCGAGCAGTTCGCCGCTGGTCACCGTCGCGCCGGTTTCGGCGCTGATCGACTTGAGGATGCCATCCGCCGGCGCCGGCACTTCCAGCACCACCTTGTCGGTTTCGAGATCAACCAGATTCTCGTCGCGCTTGACCGCATCACCGGGCTTCTTGTGCCAGGTGGCGATGGTCGCGTCGGAAACGGATTCGGGGAGAACCGGAACTTTGATTTCAAGGCTCATGATTGCTGTCCTGGGGCGTCGATGCGGTGCGATGGATTCGGGATGGCGCGTGGTTATTCGAGAGCGTAGTCACTGTTGATCGGCGAGACCAGCGCCTGTTCGACCAGTTCGGCCTGCTCGGCCAGGTGGCGGGCGAGGTGGCCGCAGGCCGGTGCCGGCGAGCGCGCGCGACCCGCATAGGCGACTGTCTGCTTGCTCGAGGAGACGGCTTGCAGGTGATGCTTGATCTGATACCAGGCACCCTGGTTCATCGGCTCTTCCTGGCACCAGATGATTTCGCTGGCCGCCGGGTAGTTCGCCAGTTCGTTCGTCAATTCGGTGCGCGGGAACGGATAGAGCTGCTCGACGCGCAGGATGGCGACGTTGTTGATCCCCCGCTTGGCCGCTTCCTCGACGAGGTCGTAGTAGACCTTGCCCGAGCACAGCACGACGCGCTTGACCTTCTTCGCGTTGCTCGCCGTCGCATCGGGAATGACCAGGTGGAAATGACCGTTGTTGAGGTCATCCAGCGTCGACACGGCCAGCTTGTGGCGCAGCAGTGATTTCGGTGTCATCACCACCAGCGGCTTGCGGCATGCGCGCAGCATCTGCCGGCGCATCATGTGGAACATCTGCGCCGGCGTCGTCGGCACGCAGACTTGCATGTTCTCCATTGCGCACAACTGCAGATAGCGTTCGAGGCGTGCGGAGGAATGCTCCGGGCCCTGGCCTTCATAGCCGTGCGGCAGCAGCAGGACGATGCCGCACAGGCGGCCCCACTTGGCTTCGCCCGAGGAAATGAACTGGTCGATGACCACCTGGGCGCCATTGGCGAAATCGCCGAACTGCGCCTCCCAGATCACCAGGGTGTTCGGCTTGGCCGTGGCATAGCCGTATTCAAAGGCCATCACCGCTTCTTCGCTGAGCAGCGAATCGATGATCTCCACCGAGGCGTCCGCACGCAGCGTCTTCAGCGGCACATGATGCGAGCCGCTCTTTTGATCGTGCATGACCGCATGGCGATGGAAGAACGTGCCGCGACCGGCATCCTGGCCGACCAGGCGCATGTTGTAGCCATCGGCAATCAGGGTTGCATAGGCAAGGTTCTCGGCAAAGCCCCAATCCATGGGCTGTTCGCCGGATGCCATCTTTTCACGATCGGCATAGATCTTGGCCACGCGCGGATGCAGGGTCATGCCCGCCGGCACATTGAGCAGCTTGGCATCGACGGCTGCAATCTGTTTGGCATCGACGCCGGTGTTGACGATCTCGAAGATGTCGTTGGCAAGGTGCTTTGACCAGTCGACGGCATGCGCATCGTGGTAGTCGGCATCCACGCCCGGGATTGGCGCACCGGCTTCGAGCAGCTTGCGGTAGTCCTCGACCATCGCATTGGCCTCGTCCGCGCTGACCACGCCCTCGGCAATGAGCTTCTGACTGTAGAGCTCGCGCAACGGCGGACGCTTGCGGATGACCTGGTACATCAGCGGCTGCGTCGCGGCCGGTTCATCGGCCTCGTTGTGGCCGTGGCGGCGATAGCAGACCAGATCGATGACCACGTCGCGCTTGAACTTCTGGCGATAGTCGAAGGCCAGGCGGGCGACGAACAGCACGGCTTGCGGATCATCGCCGTTGACGTGGAACACCGGCGCATTGACCATCTTGGCAACATCGGTGCAGTACAGCGTCGAACGCGCGTCGTGCGGATTGGAGATCGTGAATCCGACCTGGTTGTTGATGACGACATGCACGGTGCCGCCAACGCAAAAGCCGTTGGCTTGCGACATGTTGAACAATTCCATGACCACGCCCTGGCCGGCGAACGCGGCGTCGCCGTGGATCAGTACCGGCACCACGTGTTCGCGATCGAGGTCGTTGCGATGGGTCTGCCGCGCGCGCACCGACCCGGCGACGACCGGATCGACGATTTCCAGGTGCGAGGGATTGAAGGCGAGGGCGACGTGCACGGTGCTGCCGGGCGTGCGCACGTTGGCGCTGAAGCCCATGTGGTACTTGACGTCGCCGGAGCGGGCCGGATCTTCCTGATGCTCGAAGCGGCCTTCGAATTCGTCGAACAACTTCGATGGCGGCTTGCCGAGGATGTTGACCAGCACGTTTAGGCGGCCGCGATGGGCCATGCCGATGACCATGTCCTTGAGCCCGGCGCTGCCGCCGCGGCGGAGCATTTCATCGAGCAAGGGGATCAGGCTGTCGCCGCCTTCGAGGCCGAAGCGCTTCTGCCCGACATACTTGGTGTGCAGGTAGCGTTCGAGGCCGTCGGCCTGGGTCAGCTTGCCGAGCAGGTGTTTCTTTTCCTCCTTGTCGAGCTTGAATTGGCCGCCCGTGCTTTCCAGCTGCTCATGCATCCACTGGCGCTGGCTGGCATCCGAGATATGCATGAACTCGGCACCGATGCTGCTCGCATAGGTCGCCTTGAGCAAGGCCAGCAGGTCGCGCAGCTTGAGCCGCTGCGGGCCGGACAGCGAGCCGGTATTGAATTCGGTATCGAGATCGGCATTGGACAGGCCATGGAAGGCCAGTTCCAGATCGGGTGCGGCCGGGCGTGGCAACAAGCCCAGCGCGGCAAGTTCTTCCTTGCCGAAGGTGTTGGCCAGGTCGAGCGGATCGAGATCCGCGGCCAGATGTCCGCGTGAGCGATAGGCGGTGACCAGCTTGAGCACGCCAGCCTGCTTCTGCGCCTCGACATTGTCCACCGCGGATGCGACAGGCGCTGTGCGGGAAACGCCCTGGCGCTGCGCGGCCTCGATGCGTGCGATCGCCGCGGAGTGCGGCACGTCGCGGGTCGGCGAGCCCTTCAGCGCGGCAAAGTAGGCATTCCATTCACTGGAAACCCCGGAAGGATCCTGCAGCCAGATTTCGTAGAGGTCTTCGATGAAGGCCGCATTGCCTCCGGACAGGGCGGAGGTGCTCTGGAACTGCTGCAGGAGTGTCGAGGAAGTCACGCGGGCTCCGGAATGGCGGGGAGTGCCGAATTGGGTTTGAGAAGCGGGATGGGGCCGAATGCCGGGCAATCAAGCATGGCGCCCGGGCAAGACCTTTGATTATAGCCACTGGGCCCGACAAATGCTGCATTGCGGCAGCTTCCGCGGCGCGAACCCCCGCATGGTTCAGGTGGCAGACATGCGCTGCCGGAGAGCCGGCTCAGATCTCGAGTCTGCGCATCTCGGTCAATTCCACGCTGCGCTCCCAGACGGCATTGAACATCTCCTGCAACTGCGCCTTGCGCCCGGGCCCGCGCGTGCTGCCTTCGCCATCGAAACGACTGGCCAGCGTGCGTTCGAACCAGCCGCCGCGATCGCTGATGACAAAGCAGCCTGCATACTGCTGGTCGATTTCCTCGATCGGCGTGCGGAAGGCGAAACTGCTGCTCAGGCGCTGCGACAATGCGACCAGGCGATGGCCGTCGGCGCGCGCGCCGGTGGGTGCCTGGATGAGGATACGGACACTCGAGTTCGGCCCGGCAATGGCGATCTGCTTGAGTGCCTCGATGACCTCGGCGTGGTCATAGATGTCCGCTTCAAGCTCGCGCATGTAGATGCAGGCCTCGCGGCGTGCCGTGGCGAGCACCGCAAGCACGGCGGCGCGGGTGGTCTCCCGATTGCTGGCGGTCAGCAGGTTTTCGTCATGCGCAGGGATGGGTGAAGCATGGCGCGGCTCCCATGCCGGGATGGCGATGCGCATGTGCCGGTGGAGGATTCCGCATTCCTCGAACTCTTCGCCATATGCCTCGAAGCCGGCGCGCTCGTAGAACGCCTGCGCATGCGACTGCGCATGGATTTCGATGGTCTTGAAGTGGCGCGTGCGTGCCAGCTCGAGCAGCACGCGCAGGATCGAGTCGCCGACACCGCGTCCGCGCCAGTCGAGGACGACGGCCATGCGCCCGATCGTTCCTTTCGGGGTCAGCCGGCCGGTGCCGATCGGCTGGCCAGCGGGATCGCGGGCAATGACATGCTGGGAGACGGCATCGAATTCATCCCATTCCTCGTCCTCCGGAACCGCCTGTTCGATCACGAAGACCGCATTGCGCACGCGGCGCAGGTCGGCGCTGTCGGCCGTCCAGTTGGCGGGTTCAACAGTGAAGTCCGCGTTGATCATGATCGACTCCGGGTCCGGCTCAGGGCGAGGTGTCCAGCATTTGTCAGCGTGCGCAACAGTTCCAGGGATGCATCATCCATGGCCGCGAGTTCATGTGCCTGCAGCGCTGCGCGAGTGCAGATCCTCTGCGCCAGGTTGCGCGAGCAGGCATGTGCTTCGCCAGCGACAAACAAGGTCGCGCCACGCGCCGCCTTCGACCAGGCCCATCGCGTCCACGGATTGAACGCCATGCCGGCGCCCGCTTCAAGGCGACGCGCAAACTCGGGTTTGCCGATTGGCTTGCTGCGCGGCACGGCTTCGTGCGCGGCACGGTAGCGGGTGATGAAGGAGCCGAACCAGGCACGCAGCGTCGTCCCGTCGAGCGCCAGTGCATCCCGCAGCGTGTGCTCGATCCTCTGCAGGGCGCCATCATCAATCTCCCCCGCCAGCCTGGCCGGCGCGATGCCGGCATCCGCATAGCGCCATTCCTCGGCCATGCGTTCGGCCAGGAAGCCGGCGAAATCCGTGATCATCTCGGCCACGGCCGGGGCGCGCATGCCGACCGAAAAGGTCAGGCAGTCACCCTCGGCAACGCCGTGGTGGGCGACGCCTGGCGGCAGATAAAGCATGTCGCCGGGTTCGAGCAGCCAGTCATGGGTCGGCTTGAATTCGCGCAGCAGCTTGAGTTCGACATCCTCGCGGAATGCCATCGGTGCCTCGGCATCGGTGCTGATCTGCCAGCGCCGCCGGCCAAGGCCCTGGATCAGGAAGACGTCGTACTGGTCGACATGCGCGCCGACCGAGCCGCCATCCTCGGCATAGCTGACCATGACATCGTCGACCCGCCAGCTCGGCAGGAAATCGAAATGGCCGAGCAGCGCGGCCACGTCGGCATCCCATTTGTCGACATCCTGCACCAGCAAGGTCCAGTGCGACGCTGGCAGGGCGGCGAAATCGGTTTCGGCAAACGGGCCGCTGCGCAGGTTCCATCGATCCAGTGCCGGATCGTGGGTGATCAGTCGCGACAGGGCGTATTCCTCGCAGGCAAGGCCGCCAAGGTCGTCCGCACCGAGGGGGCTGGCGAAACCGGCAAAGGCATTGCGGACCAGCAGCGGTTTCTGTTGCCAGTAATCGCGCAGGAACGCGGTCGTGCTCATGCCGAGGAATTGCGTGGCAGTGGCGCTGGTCTCGATCATGGGCGGGCGGGCACCTGTTGCCGGGCCAGACGTGCCTTGCCGAGCGCGCGGATATTCGCTTCGTTCGACGACGCTGCCTGGGCGATGGCGGCAGTGAAAACCGGCAAAACGGCAAGTTGCGACAATCGGGAAGTCACGCGCGGCCTCCGCAGGGAAGGGCAAGTGTAGACGATCAGCCGGCCAGGAGCCGTGCAGCAGGGCACCCGGGCCAGTGGGAAAACGGCCCGGTGAGCCACCGGGCAATCGAGCAGCCTTCAGCGCAGCTTGCGGGCGAGCTGCTCGGCGAGTCCGCTGTAGCCGGCGGGCGTCATCTCCAGCAGGCGACGCTTGTCGGCTTCCGGCAGGTCGAGCGTTTCGATGAACACGCGCATCGATTCACGACTGATGCCCTGGCCGCGGGTCAAGGCCTTGAGTTGCTCGTAGGGATTGGGCAAGCCTTGGCGGCGCATGACCGTCTGCACGGCTTCGGCGAGGACTTCCCAGTTGGCATCGAGATCGGCATCGAGGCGCCTTGCGTCGATCTGCAGCTTGGCCAGGCCCTTGCGCAAGGCATCAAGCGCGATCTGGGTGTGGCCGAAAGCCGTGCCCAGCGCGCGCAGCACGGTGGAATCGGTCAGGTCGCGCTGCCAGCGGCTGATCGGCAGTTTCGCGCTGAAGTGTTCGAACAAGGCATTGGCGATGCCGAAATTGCCTTCGGCATTCTCGAAATCGATCGGGTTGACCTTGTGCGGCATGGTCGAGGATCCGACTTCGCCGGCCTTCAGCGTCTGCCGGAAATAACCGAGCGAGATATAGCCCCAGATGTCGCGGCAAAGGTCGATGAGGATGGTGTTGCTGCGTCGGCACGCGTCGCCAAGTTCGGCAATGCAGTCATGCGGTTCGATCTGCGTGGTGTAGGCATTGAAGGCGAGGCCCAGGCTCTCGACGAAGCGTCTGGCGAAGGCCGGCCAGTCGACATCGGGATAGGCGACCAAATGCGCGTTGTAGTTGCCGACCGCACCGTTGATCTTGCCCAGCAGCTCGACCCCGGCAATTTGCGCCCGTTGCCGATCAAGGCGTGCAAGGACGTTGGCGATTTCCTTGCCGAGCGTGGTCGGCGAGGCAGTCTGGCCGTGCGTGCGCGAGAGCATGGGTTGCGCGGCAAAGGCGCCGGCCATGTCGTGCAGTTGCTGGCGCAGTTGATCGAGGGCAGGCAACAACACGCGCTCGCGGGCATCGCGCAGCATCAGCGCATAGGCAAGGTTGTTGATGTCTTCCGAGGTGCAGGCAAAGTGGACGAACTCCCTGGCCGCGGCCAACTGCGGGTTGCCGCTGATGCGTTCCTTGATGAAGTACTCGACCGCCTTGACGTCGTGGTTGGTCTCGCCCTCGATGGCCTTGATGCGCTCGCCGTCGGCAATGCTGAAATCATCGGCAAGCGCCTGCAGCGCGGCGCGCGCGGCCGGCGGGAACGGGGCGACTTCGGCGATGCCCGCTTCCTCGGACAAGGCGATCAGCCAGCGGATCTCGACGAGGACGCGCCGCTGCATCAGGCCGAATTCGCTGAAGATCGGTCGCAAACCCTCGACCTTGGCAGCGTAACGACCATCCAGTGGGGACACGGCAAGCAGGGAATGACTCATGTCGATTTCTCGGCGCTGGGTGGGGGTTGATCCGGCTTGACCGTGATCGCCTGCGCACGGGCACCCTGCATGGTGCGCACGGTCAGGGTGAAGCCGTCGAATTTCAGTGTTTCGCCTTCGGTCGGCAGGCGTTCCAGCCGATGCACGATCAAGCCGCCTACGGAGTTGACCTCACCGGGTGATTCGATGTCCCGGTCGAGCAGGCGTTCGAGGCGATAGATCGGCATGCTGCCGGGGATCGTCATCGTGCCATCCGGCGCGCGCAGCGGCACGTCGCCGAGACTGCTGCGGTGCTCGTCCTCGATGTCACCGACAATGATCTGCACGACATCGAACAAGGTGAAGAAACCGACGACGCGACCGCCTTCCTCGGTAGCCAGGGCAAACTGCGTGCGGCCGGTGCGGAAGCGCCGCAGCATTTCCAGGACGGGCGTGTCCAGCGGCACGATGATGGCCGGACGCAGCAGCGGAATCATGTCCTCGATGCGGCCCTTTTCGGCAATCGCCAGCAGCAGGTCCTTCACGTGCAGGATGCCGCGGACTTCTTCGAGATCGGCATCGAACCACGGGTAGCGGCTGAACTGCGAACGGCGAATCTCGGCGAGCACTTCTTCCTGGGTCTGCCCGTCATGCAGCGCGCCGAGTTGATCGCGCGTGCGCAGCAGGTCGCCGGCAACCAGTTCCGGCAGGTCGAGGGCATGACTCATCATGGCGAATGCTTCGCCCGACTCGCGCATGGCGCGGTTGCCGTGCAGGATCAGTTTCAATTCGTCGCGCGAATAGTGGTGCTCGTGGGCACTGGTCTCGCCGAGTCCGAACAGGCGCAACATCAGGTTCGCGCTGGCGTTGAGGATCCAGATCGCCGGATACATGATCCAGTAGAAGACGTACAGCGGCGTCGCCGTCCAGGCCGAGGTGTGCTCGGGTCGGCGAATCGCCAGCGACTTTGGTGCCAGCTCGCCGAGCACGATGTGCAGGAATGAGATGACGGTGAAGGCAAAAATGAACGAAATGATGTGCGTCGTTTCGGGCGAGATGCCGTCGAAATGGGCGAACACGGGCTGCAGCAGGCCGGAAAACGCCGGCTCGCCGATCCAGCCGAGGCCGAGCGAGGCGAGGGTGATGCCGAGCTGGCAGGCGGACAGATACGCATCGAGGTGCTCGTGCACGCTGAGCAGGATGCGTCCGCGCCAGCCGATGCGTTCAGCCAGGCCCACGGCCTGGGTATGCCGCAACTTGACCAGGGAAAATTCGGCTGCGACGAAGAACCCGTTGAGGATGACCAGCAGGATCGCGGCAAGAATGTAAAAAACGTTGGCGAGCATTGCTCGGGAAAGCGGCGGCGGGCCGTGAAGTCTAGCCCGGATCATTCATGAAGGGTACGGATGATGGCGAGTCATTTTGCTCCGAGCGCAAGGCCCGGCGAGTCCGCGTGGCCGGAACCACGGGGGCGAGCCGGGCCGCAGCGATCGGAGCAAAAGGGCCGCCAGCGCCGTGCCAGCGAAGGATGCAGCGAGGCACGTCCACTATGCATTCACCTCCAGGCAACGCCGGAGAAGTGCAACGAAAGCGCTGGCATTCTTCGCGACTTCATGAATGGTCCGGGCTGGCATTCGCGGCACTGCGGCAGTGAGCCATGGACGCTGCGGAAATCGCCGCCGGGGCAGTTGCGGCAGATGGTGGCCATGCGCGGTGCGTGCTGGCGGCCACTTGCGACTGTTTGACCCGCCCTCACGTCAGTGCAGGGCCAGCCGCTATAATCGTCGACCCCTTTCTCACCGACTCCTCAGGAATCCTGCGATGAGCGATTTCCGCATCGAACGCGACAGCATGGGCGAACTCAAGGTCCCGGCTGATGCCTTGTATGGCGCACAGACCCAGCGCGCGGTACAGAATTTCCCGATTTCCGGCCTGACCATGCCGCGCGAGTTCATCCGTGCACTCGGCCTGATCAAGTCGGCGGCGGCGCAGGCCAATGCCGACCTGGGGCATCTGAAGAAGGCCCAGGCCAAGGCCATCCGCAAGGCGGCCGAGCGCGTTGCCAACGGCGAGTTCGATGCGCATTTCCCGATCGATGTGTTCCAGACCGGATCCGGCACCTCGTCGAACATGAATGCCAACGAGGTCATTGCGCACATTGCCGCGGCAGCCGGCACAAAGGTTCATCCCAACGACGACGTCAACAACGGACAATCCTCCAATGACGTGATTCCGACTGCCATCCAGCTCAGCGCGGGACTGACCGTCAGCGAACAGTTGCTGCCGGCGCTGGCCCACCTGAAGGCAACACTGGACAAGCGTGCCAGGGAGCTGAAGAAGGTCGCCAAGACCGGGCGCACGCACTTGATGGATGCAATGCCGGTCACGTTTGGCCAGGAGATCGGTTGCTGGTCGGCGCAGATCGCCTCGAACATCGAACGCCTGAACGACGCGCTCAAGCGCGTACGCAAGCTGCCGCAGGGTGGTACTGCCGTCGGCACCGGCATCAATGCCGATCCGCGGCTGGGTGCGGCAATCTGCGCCGAGCTGAGCCGCATGACCGGCGTGCGCTTTGAATCCGCCGCCAATCTGTTCGAAGGCATCAGCACGCAGGATGCCGCGGTCGAGCTGTCCGGCCAGTTGAAGACCCTGGCAGTCGGCTTGATGAAGATGGCCAACGACCTGCGCTGGATGAATTCCGGACCGCTGGCCGGCATTGGCGAGATCGAGCTGCCAGCCCTGCAGCCGGGTTCTTCGATCATGCCGGGCAAGGTCAATCCGGTGATTCCCGAGGCGCTGGCCATGGTTTGTGCCCAGGTCATCGGCAATGACGCAACCATCACCATCGCCGGGCAGAGCGGCAACTTCCAGCTCAATGTCATGTTGCCGGTGGTTGCCCTAAACCTGCTGCAATCCATTGAAATACTTGCCAATGCCTCGCGCGCGCTGGCCGACAAGGCAATTGCCGGGTTCAAGGTGCGCGAAGACAACATCCGCGAGGCGCTCGATCGCAACCCGATCCTGGTCACCGCGCTCAATTCGGTGATCGGCTACGACGTCGGCGCGGCAACCGCGAAGCAGGCCTACAAGGAAGGCCGTCCGATCATCGACGTCGCCCTCGAGACAACCAAGCTGAGTCGCAAGCAGTTGGTCGAGTTGCTCGATCCGATGACCCTGACCAAGGGTGGCATCCATGGCGGATCCGCCGGTGGCTAGCTGCCGCCGCGGGGCCGCGCAAATGGCATGTTTCCTGGACGCAGATGGCGCCAGCGTGGCCTATGGCACATGCCACGAGGCGGACCTTGGTCCAAGTTGGCAGGCTTGCGCCAGCGCGCCCGGCGATGAACCCGGCACCATCGTGTTTCAAGCCACCCCCGCAGGCGACCAACGCCTGCATGGCGCATTCGCCGTGTTGGCGTGATTGATCGCGCCGACCTTGCTTACGTGTGCGATCCCGGCATGCGGAGCCTCACCGCAACTCGTTTGAATTGAAGTCAGGATTGGAGTTTTGAGATGAAAAAGGTTTTCTTCGCGCTGACGGCCATGTTCGCCAGCAGTGCATGGGCACAGCAGAATGTCGACATCACCGCCGAGCAGTTCAACAGCGGCGCGGCGAATGCCGAGTTGACCACGCTGGGTCGCCAGGCAGCGGCTTCCGGCAAGCGTCTGGTGGTGACCGCACCACAGCACTGGCATGCGCAGATTGCCGCGCGCATCCGTGCCGGCGGCCAGGCGGAAATTGTCCTCAAGGATGGCTTCTACGAAACCTTGCTCGTGCGAGTCGAGGACAAGGCGGCCGAACCGGCCAAGCCGGAGCCGATCGCCGCCGCGGCGAAACCCGCTGCCGTCGCTGCACCCGCGCCCGCGCCCGCGCCCGCGCCAAGGCCCGCTCCGGTCGCCGAGCCGGCGGCAGCAATCGAGCCGCCGCCGGCAGCAGTCGTCGAGGTGCCTGCCGCGGAACCGGCACCGGTCCCGGCCCCGGAAGTTGTCGCGCCCCCGCCCCCGCCACCAGTACAAGCCGCGGTGCCGGCTGTCGTCGAGGAAGCTCCCGCAGCAGCAGCCGAGGCACCGGCCGTGGTGGATCCGAAGGCACCGGTCATGTTGGTCGCTGCCGAACCTGGCGATACCGATCCCGTGCGCGAATCGATGGAAAAGCGCTACAACGAAGGCAAGCGCATCAGCGAACGGGTGCAGCCGGGCAGTCTTCGCGAAGGTGATGTCATCTACACCGCAGCGGGTGCGGCGGTCATCGTGCGCCGCGAAAACAACCGCATGATCCGCATGTGGCTGGACGGTCCGCTCAATCTGAACCAGACGGGCCTGAGCGTGGAGGGTGGCAACAAGTACCTCGTGGTGAACAGGAACCTGACCCGGTAACACGTTCGCCTCATGCCCCGTTGCACAAGGAGCCGGCACTGCAACCAGTGCCGGCTCTTTTTTTATGGCCATGGATGGCCTGTATGCCTGCAACGCAGGAGCAGTTGCAGGCGATGGCCATGGATGGCCTGTATGCCTGCAACGCAGGAGCAGTTGCAGGCGATGGCCATGGATGGCCTGTATGCCTGCAACGCAGGAGCAGTTGCAGGCGATGCCATGGATGGCCTGTATGCCTGCAACGCAGGAGCAGTTGCAGGCGATGCCATGGATGGCCTGTATGCCTGCAACGCAGGAGCAGTTGCAGGCGATGCGGGGGAGCCGGAGTACTCCAGCTCCTGCCCGATCACTCAGGTGGAAGTCTCGATGCGTGTGCGGCGCAGCCAGATCGATGCGGCGATCAGGGCGATGCCGGCGGCGGCGCCAATCCAGATGCCGGGAGTTGCCAGCAGGCCGTAGACGTTGGCCGGATCGAGCGTGGCGAGCACGTTCTTGTTCTCGAGCGAATTCTTGAAGCTGCCGAAGGTCGGGTTGCGATCATCGAGCCACCATCCCGGGAAGATCCCGAACAGCAGGCGGGCGAGGACTTCGTTGAGCAGGAAATCCCGGCTCAGGCTGGGCAGGCCCATGAGGCCGATCCAGCTGTTGGCGATGAGCGCAAAGAGGGGCACCAGCACCGCCCAGAGGAACGGTTTGCTGCGCGCATAGGCAGACCAGAACAATAGCCAGCCGGCCGTCGGCAACGCCACCATGGCATCCAGGGGAATGGTCAGGATCATGCGCCAGAGCAGCCCCAGCATATGCGAAGCCCCGATGGCCGGCAGCGGATTGATGCCGTGCAGCATCGCCCAGACGCAGACGATCAGCAGCAGCACCACATAGGCCAGCGTCGCCACGACCAGCGAAAGCAACGGAGCGAGCAGGAGTGCTGCGGCGACTTTCGAGAGCACGGTGGCGGTATCGGTGACGGGCAGCGATTTCCAGAAGAACACACTGCGGTCGCGGCGATCATCGTAGAGGGCGCCGAGCAGGTAGAAGAACACGACGAAGAACAGGACCACGCAGAGCAAGGCGACGAGGGCGACGTAGGCGAGATCAAGGCCCAGGCCCGCGTTGACGAAATCCCCCGCGCTCAGGCGCTCGGAGATCAGCTCCCAGGGAATGCCGCCGTTGACCTGGATGTTGGCGCGGGAAGTGAATACTTCGGCGGCCATGATGCCGAGGACGGTCAGCAGCAACATGATTCCGCTGACCCACACCGGCGTCCAGTAAAAGCCGCCCTTGTGTTCCCAGTATTCGCGTTTGACCAGCCAGCCGAACGTGTTCATGCGTAGGTTCCTTTCATGGTGGCGACGAACAGATCGGCAATGCTTGGCTTGTGCAACTCGCCAAGCGCCGCCAGACGTGCGCGGTCGACGCCGTCGAACAGAAAAATGGACTTGCCAAAGACCTGGCGCTCGTTGAGCGGATGCAGCGCGCGCGCGGCCTCGGCCTTGTCGGGATTGACCATCACCTCGGCATAGCGATCGGCGATTTCATCCATCGATGCATTGAGGGCGATCTTGCCGTCGCGGATGAAGATCAGGTCGGTGAGGATGTGCTCGACTTCCTCGACCTGGTGGGTGGTCACGATGATGGTCTTGTTCTCGTCGAAGTACTCCGAGAGGAGGTTTTCGTAGAACGTCTTTCGATAGAGGATGTCGAGGCCGAGCGTCGGTTCATCGAGGACGAGCAGGCGCGCATCGATGGCCATGATCAGTGCCAGGTGCAACTGCACGATCATGCCCTTGGACATTTCGCGCACGCGCATCTTCGGGGTGATCTTGGTGCGGGCAAGAAAGGCTTCGCACTTGGCGCGGGAGAAGCGCGGATGCACGCCACCGACGAAGTCGATTGCTTCGCTGACGCGGATCCAGCGCGGCAGCACGGCGACATCGGCAATGAAACAGACCTGTTCCATCAATTGCGCACGCTGGCTGCGCGGGTCGAGTCCGAGCACGGACAGTTCGCCATCGAATTCGCTCAGGCCGAGGATCGCCTTCAGCGCGGTGGTCTTGCCGGCGCCGTTGGGGCCGATCAAGCCGACAATGCGGCCGCTTTCGATCTCGAAATCGACTGCGTCGAGGGCGATGGTCTTGCCATAGCTCTTGCTCAGGCCACGGGCGTGGATGACGGCGCTCATCGGGATTCCCCTTCAGTCGTCTTTGGCGCGTGCTTGAGCAGGGTCGCCAGGTCGATTTCCATGCGTTCAAGGCGTGCCGCCAGCGGCGGCCACTCCTCATGCAGGAAGTGCTCACGTTCGGATTTCAGCAAGGCGCTGCGCGCCCCTTCGGTGACATACATGCCCAGCCCCCTTCGTTTTTCCACCAGGTTCTCGTCGACGAGCTCCTGGTATGCCTTGGATACGGTAATTGGATTGATCTGGAAATCCGCTGCGACCTGGCGAACCGACGGCAGCGCATCCCCCTGTTTGAGCACGCCATCAAGGATCATGGCCACGACGCGGTCGCGAAGCTGGCGATAGATGGGTGTGTTGTCGTTCCAGACCGTGCTCATGGGTTAGTCCTTGATCACATTGGGCAGCATCTTGCCGAATGAATAGTAGGGCATGTCCAAACGCACATGCGGCAGCATGGGGCTGGTCGAGGGCGCGCTCATTGCCGCGGATGTCGATGCCAGGGCATCGCTCGTTGACGCCGCGGCAAGCTGTTCCGCAGTCGGTCGCACGGTGATCACGGGCAGGGTCGGTATCGCCTCCGGTGCGTGCACCATGACGGTGGGCAAGGTCGGCATGTCGGTGTCGGCGATCGACGGCGTGTTGTCGGCTTGTGCCGAGATTGCCGGTGCCACGAAGCTGCCGAATTCCACTGCGCCGATGGTCACGGCGATGGTGACGGCAAGCAGAAGGCGGGCATGGATCAAGCGGTTCATGGGGACCTCCTTGAGGTCTGTTGATGATCTGGTGTTGTAGGCAACTATAACACCTAAACTCGGATTGTCAACAGTGTCGGCGCTGGGGACTGGATTCGTTCAGTCTTTCCGGGAACCCGAACCCCGCTTCACGTTCTCAGTGGCGGCATGGCGATCCCGGCAGCGGTCGACCTGCCAGTGCGAGTGTAGATTGCCATCGCCAGCGGCCACAGCCACAATATGCGGCCCGCTTGACACTGATCCTTATGTCGGGTGCCCAGCAGCCGTCCTCTACCGTTTTCCCAGGAGTCCCATACATGACCCGTTTTGTCCGCAAGACCCTCATCGCCACGGCGTTGACCTCGGTATTCGTCGCCGGTAATGCACTGGCCATCGATGCCTCGCTGAAGACCGAGAAAGACAAGGTCAGCTACATGGTCGGTGCCGATGTCGGCCGCGGCCTTACCCAGATCAAGGACGAGCTTGACCTGAAGGTCGTCATCCAGGCATTGCAGGATGAATTCAATGGCAGCAAGACGCTGATGACCCAGGAAGAGGGCCAGACGGTCCGCCAGGAATTCATGCAGAAGCTGCAGGCCAAGCGCGTTGCGGAAGAGAAGGTCGCCGCAGAAAAGAACAAGAAGGAAGGCGACGCGTTCCTGGCCAAGAACAAGGCCAAGGCCGGCGTCAAGACCACCGCTTCGGGTCTGCAGTACGAAGTGGTCAAGCAGGGCACCGGCCCGAAGCCGAAGGAAACCGATACGGTCAAGGTCGACTACACCGGCACCAAGATCGACGGCACCAAGTTTGACAGCTCGGTCGATCGCGGCCAGCCGGCCACGTTCCCGCTCAATGGCGTGATCAAGGGCTGGACCGAAGGCCTGCAGCTGATGCCGGTGGGCTCCGAGTACAAGCTGGTCATCCCCGCTGAACTCGCCTACGGCGAAAATGCGCCGCCGGCAATCGGCCCGAACGCGACCTTGATCTTCGACGTCAAGCTGATCTCGATCGAAACCGGTGCAGAGAAGGCGGCACCGGCCGCGCCCGAGAAGAAGTAAGCAGCACGCAGCGTGATAGCGAAGGCGTGCCGGAATCCGGCACGCCTTCTTCGTTTTCGGCAGCCGGTGGAGATGGGCGGTGAACCGGTTCCTGGCAGCAGGCGGGAGTTGATGCAATGCGCATAGCGATATTTGGAACCGGCTATGTCGGCCTGGTCACGGGTACCTGCCTGGCCGAAGTCGGCAATGATGTGATTTGCGTCGATGTCGATGCACTGAAGGTCGCCCGCCTGGAGCGTGGGGAAATCCCGATTTTCGAGCCCGGGCTGACGCCAATGGTGATCGACAACCATGCCGCCGGACGCCTGCATTTCACCACCGATGCCGCCAGCGCGATTGCACATGGCGAAATCATCTTCATTGCCGTCGGCACGCCTCCCGAAGAGGATGGCAGCGCCGATCTTTCGCATGTGCTTGATGTCGCGCGGACGATTGGCGGCACACTGTCGGCACCGGCAGTCATCGTCAACAAGTCGACGGTGCCGGTAGGCACGGCCGATATCGTCAAGGCGACGATTGCGCAAGCGCTGGCCGAACGCGGCAGCAGCGTTGCCTTCGAGGTCGTCTCCAATCCGGAATTCCTCAAGGAGGGCGATGCCGTGCAGGATTGCCTGCGCCCGGATCGCATCATCATCGGCAGTGACAGCGCCTCGGCAATCGCCGCCCTGCGCAGCCTGTATGCGCCGTTCAACCGCAATCACGATCGCATCGTGCAGATGGACGTACGCTCGGCGGAGCTGACCAAGTATGCCGCCAATGCCATGCTCGCGACCAAGATCAGCTTCATGAACGAGATTGCCAACATTGCCGAGCGCGTCGGCGCAGACATTGAAAACGTGCGTCTTGGCATAGGCTCGGATCCGCGCATCGGCTACCACTTCATTTATCCGGGTGCCGGATACGGCGGCTCCTGTTTCCCCAAGGACGTCAAGGCGCTTGAGCACATTTCGCGCAGCCACGGTTACGAGCCGCGCGTGCTGAGCGCCGTGGAAGCCACCAATGCGCTGCAGAAGCAGAAGCTGCACGACCTCATCAGCCAGCACTTCAATGGCGACCTCGAGGGCCGCACGATCGCCGTGTGGGGACTCGCATTCAAACCCAATACCGATGACATGCGCGAAGCACCGAGTCGCACCTTGCTCGAGCAGTTGTGGGCATCGGGTGCGCGCGTGCGCGCCTATGATCCCGAGGCGCATCTCGAGGTTCGCCGGATCTATGGCGAGCGCGAGGAACTGCTGCTTTGTGATTCGCAATATGCGGCGCTTGAAGGCGCCGATGCACTGGTCGTGGTCACCGAGTGGAAGGCGTTCCGCAGTCCCGACCTGGCCCGGATCGGCAAGGCATTGCGGGAAAAGGTGATCTTTGATGGGCGCAACATCTTTGATCCCGCCAGTATCGAAAAAGCCGGCCTCGCTTACTACGGCATCGGCCGCGGACGCAGCATCCGGCGCGCGCGATAGCCTTGCCGGCTGTACCGCGGAGCGTACGCTCGCTACCATCACCCTCCCTGTTCCGATCGGCCCGATCGGCTTCCCTCTCCAGACGAACATCCATTGATGGAAAAGAAACGCGCATTGGTCACCGGCATCACCGGACAGGACGGTGCCTATCTCGCTGAATTGCTGCTCGCCAAGGGCTATGACGTGCACGGTCTGAAGCGCCGCGCCTCGTCGTTCAATACCGAGCGCATCGATCACCTGTACCGCGAACTCGACGAATCCGGCCCGGCCCTGACCCTGCATTACGGTGACCTCACCGACTCGACCAGTCTCATGCGCGTGATCCAGGAAGTCGAGCCGCACGAAATCTACAATCTCGCCGCACAGAGTCATGTCGCGGTGTCGTTCGAGGAGCCGGAGTACACGGCCAATGCCGACGGTCTCGGCACGCTGCGCCTGCTCGAGGCAATGCGCATCCTCAAGTTGCAGGATCGTTGCCGCATCTATCAGGCCTCGACTTCCGAGCTTTACGGAATGGTCCGCGAAACGCCGCAACGCGAGACGACCCCGTTCCATCCGCGTTCGCCCTATGGCGTCGCCAAGCTCTATGCCTACTGGATCACGGTCAACTACCGCGAGGCCTATGGCATGTTTGCCTGCAACGGCATCCTCTTCAACCACGAGTCACCGATTCGCGGTGAAACCTTCGTCACGCGCAAGATCACACGTGGGCTGGCGCGGGTCATCTGCGGATTGCAGCATTGTCTTTATCTCGGCAATCTCGATGCGCGCCGCGACTGGGGCCATGCACGCGACTATGTCGAGGCGCAGTGGCTGATCCTGCAGCAAGACGAGGCCCACGATTACGTGATCGCCACCGGCCTGCAGCACTCGGTGCGCGAGTTTGTCGTGCTTGCCGCACGCGAGATGGGCGTCGAAGTCGAGTTCAGCGGGCAGGGTGCCGAGGAGGTCGCCGTCGTTGCTGCCGTGAGCACGCCGAACGCGAAGATCCGGGTTGGCGAAACCCTGCTGCGCATCCACCCAAAATACTATCGGCCGGCCGAGGTGGAAACCCTGCTCGGCGATCCGGCATTCGCCCGGGCGAAGCTCGGTTGGACACCGAAAACCACTTTTGCCGAGCTCGTGCGCGAGATGGCAAGCGCCGATCTGGCCCTGGCCGTGAATGAGGCATCCGGCAACCTTGGCGCGCGTCATGGGCGCCATTTGATCGAAGATCTGCCGCGCACATGAGTTCACTGGAAGAACGCCTGACTGAACTCGAGGTGCGCCTGGCGTTCATCGATGACGGCGTGGCCGCGCTGAATGCCGCGGTGGCCATGCACGACCAGACCATGCTCGCCCTGCGCCTCGAGCTCGACCGCCTGCGCTCCGACCTGGTCGGCCTGCGCTCCACGCTCGGCAATGACGTCGGTAACGAACCGCCGCCGCCGCACTACTGACCCATGAACATCGCGTATTCCGACCATGGCTGATTCGCTGCGCGACCAGTTGCTGAAGAGTGGCCTTGTGCAGAAGCTCAAGGCACAGGCGCAGCCTGTTGCCCGTCCACAACGTCCGCCGAACAAGCCGCGCGCCGATGCGCGCACGGCAAGACCGGCAAGTCCCAAGGCGGCGTGCAGCCAGGAGGAGATCGATCTGGCACGTGCCTACGGTTTGCGTGATCGCGCCGAGCGGGCGGAGCGCGATCTGGAAAAGCAGCAGGCCGAGCAGCGGGCCAGGGAAAAAGCCGAGCGCAAGCAGAAGCTCGCTGCGCTGCTCGCCGACAAGGCGCTGAACAAGGCGGACGCCGAGATCCCCCGGCATTTCCCGCACGGCGAGAAGATCCGTCGCGTCTATTGCACCGCCGACCAGCTTGTCGAGGTAAATGCCGGACAATTGGGCGTCGTGCAATACCGCGGTCGCTATCTGCTGGTCACCCGCGAAGTTGCCGAGCAAGCGCGCGCGATCAGTGCCGAGGCGCTGGTGCTGCTGTGCGACCCGGATGCTCCGGCCGAAGATGACATCCCGGCGGACCTCATCTGGTAGCGCGCCCAGGGCGGCTCAGAAATCCATGAAATAGCCGCCGTTCACCGGGATGTTCGCGCCGGTGATGAAGGCTGAATCCTCGGCGCAGAGGAAATCGACGACACGGGCGATTTCGCAGGGTTTGCCGAGACGGCCGACCGGGATATTGGCGATGATCTGTTCGCGTACCGGCTCCGCCACGGCCATCACCAGGGCGGTTTCGCAGTAACCCGGGGAGACACTGTTGACGGTGACGCCCTTCTTCGCCACTTCGCGCGCCAGGGCCATGGTGAATCCGTGCATGCCGGCCTTGGCCGCCGAATAGTTGGTCTGGCCGAACTGCCCGGTCTGGCCGTTGACCGAGGAAATGTTGACGATGCGGCCGAAGCCGCGCTCGGTCATGCCGTCGATCAGCGCGCGACAAGTGTTGAACACGCCATCGAGATTCACCGTGATGACGTCCGACCATTGCTGCTCGGACATCCTGCGCAGGCTGGTGTCACGAGTGATGCCGGCGGCGTTGACCAGCACCGAGATCGGGCCATGGCGCGCGACGATGTCGGCGAGCGAGGCGGCGCAGCCGGCATGATCGGCGACATCGAGTGCCTCGAAGAAGATGTCGTTGCGGAATTCCTCGACTTCGGCGCGGAAGGCGGCAATGCGCTCGCTGCGCGCGCCGAGATCGGCGGCAATGACGCGATGGCCGGAACGGGCGAGGTGACGGCAGATTTCAGTGCCGAGGCCGCCAATGCCTCCGCTGACGAGGGCGACAAGTTGACTCATGCGACGGACTCCGTGGGGATCGAGGGTAAGCAGGCGCAGGCAGCCACACCGTCAGGTCTGCTGGCAGTTGGCTTGATCAGTCGGGGAGATTGCCTGCTGCGGGATGGCTGCTGCGGACTCAGGTCTTGCTGTCTTTCTTTGCCTTGGCGGGATCCGCGCCCTGGCGCGCCTTGTTGACGGCATCAGTGAGGAATCCCTGCTGCATGGACTTCCACATGTCCATGTTGCGCTCGGTCATCTCGTTGAGCATCGACCACGGCGTGCGACCCATGATGTTGTTCAACTGGCTGCGGAACTGCTGCTGCTGGTCGAGGAACACCTGCAGGCTCTTTTCGAGGTAGCTGCCCATGAAGCCCTGCAGCGAATCGCCGTAGAAACGGATCACCTGCGAGAGCAGCTCGGTGGTGAACATCGGCTGGCCGCGATCCTCGTGTTCCGAGATGATCTGCAGCAGCACCGAGCGGGTCAGGTCGTCACCGGATTTGGCGTCGCGAACCTCGAACTTCTCGCCATCGACGACGAGCTGCCGGACTTCTTCAAGCGTGATGTAACTTGAGATCTCGGTGTCGTAGAGGCGACGGTTCGGATACTTCTTGATGATGCGGAATTCGGCCATGGCGCAACGCTAACAGATCGTGCGGCGCTGCACCAGTTTCATGCTGCGCAGCATCGAAAACCGCAATCGCCGATTGGCGGGCCCATCCCGCATGGCAGGCATGGCGGGCACTGCAGCGGGTACGCGAGGCTTGCCACTCCATGTTGCAGCACGACGAGAGGAGGGCTCGCACTCCTCTCGTCGACGACGCCTACCAGCCCATGTAGTGGCCGCCGTTGATGGACAGGTTGGCACCGGTGATCCACGAGGCACGCTCATCGGCGAGGAAGCCGACCGCGTAGGCGATTTCCTCGGGCTCGCCGAGGCGGCCGATCGGGATCTGTGCGGCGATCTTGGCACGCACATCCTCGGGTACGGCCTTGACCATTTCTGTCAGCACGTAGCCCGGCGAAACCGTGTTCACGGTAATGCCGAACTTGGCGTTCTCCTGGGCCAGGGAAATCGAGAAGCCGTGCATGCCGGCCTTGGATGCGGCGTAGTTTGCCTGTCCGTACTGGCCCTTCTGGCCATTGATCGAGCTGATCTGGATTATCCGCCCCCACTTCTGCGCACGCATGCCGTCGATGACCGGGCGGGTCACGTTGAAGCACGAGTTCAGATTGGTGTTGATCACTTCCTGCCACTGCAGGGCGGACATCTTGTGGAAGGTCGTGTCGCGCGTGATGCCGGCGTTGTTGATGAGGATCTCGATCGGCCCCAGCTGGCGTTCGATCTCGCGCACCATGGCCTCGGCACTCTCGACATTCGACACGTCGCCGGGGGCAAGGGCAAAGTCGAAACCATCGGCCTTCTGCGCTGCCTGCCACGCCCGGGCCTTTGCCTCGTCGCGATAATTGGTGGCGACACGGTGGCCCGCTGTCGCCAGATGCCTGCAGATTGCCGTGCCGATGCCGCCGATGCCGCCGGTGACGAGTGCTACGCGAGCCGCCATGCTGTTCTCCTTGGTCTGTGATCGGGTGCGAATCTTGCCTTGTTTCGATTGTGCCTGCGCAAGGAGGATTAGTCCTTCCGCATTGCGGCATGTGCCAGCGGTCGCGCCGGAATGGCATCGATATCGAACGCATGGACGGCTTCGCGCAGCAACGCGTCGACGCGTTTGCTGGCTGGCGCGCGCTGGCCGAGGAAGGCCAGCGCCGCATGCAGGGCGGGCAGCGGATCGCCGGCATCGACCGGTCGCGCCTGCTCCTGCTTGCTGAGTTTGCGACCGCTGGGATCGAGCACCAGGGGCAGATGCAGGTAGCCAGGCGTGGGCAGGCCGAGGAGTTCCTGCAGGTGGATCTGGCGTGGCGTCGAGTCGAGCAGGTCGGCCCCGCGCACGACTTCGCTGATGCCTTGTGCGGCATCATCGACAACCACGACGAGTTGATAGGTGAACAAGCCGTCCGCCCGGCGCACGACAAAATCGCCCACCTCGCGATCAAGGCGTTGGTTGAACCTTGCGCAGATCCGATCCGTGAAGGAGATTTCCCGATCAGCCACGCGCACGCGCCAGGCCGGCGCCGAGGAATCCGCGCTCCGGAGGCACGCGTGCGGATGGATACCATTGCATGCCGCCAGGTCACTGCGACTGCAATGGCAGGGATAGACCGCGCCGAGGGCCTGCAAGCGTGCGAAAGCCGCCTCATAGAGATCGAGGCGCTGGCTCTGCCAGGCGACCGGTTCGTCGGATTCAAGGCCGAATGCCGCAAGCGTCGCCAGGATGTTCTCGCCCGCGCCCGGCACGCTGCGCGTGCTGTCTATGTCTTCCATGCGCACGATCCAGCGGCCCTGGCCGGAACGGGCGTGCAGCCAGCTGCCGAGCGCCGCCACCAGCGAACCGAAATGCAGGTTTCCGGTCGGTGACGGCGCGAAGCGTCCGCGCGGTCCGGCCGGCAATGCCAGCAATTCGGCCGGCAATGCCAGCAATTCGGCCGGCAATGCCTCAGGCTTTCGCATGGAAGGGAACCGTGGGCATGGGCGACGGTCGACAAGTAGGGCAAGATGCTTGAATTGACAGGAAGTTTACCCAAACTTCGAGGCAGCCAAGTGTCATTCCTCCGCACCCCATAGAGAGTCCGCCATGCGTCGTATCCTGCTTTTTGTCGCCACCAACCTGGCCGTCATGGTCCTGCTGACGATCGTCGTCAAGCTCTTTGGCATAGATACCTACGCCTACAGCAAGACCGGCATCAACTTCAAAGGCATCCTCGTCCTTTCCGCGGTGATCGGTTTCGGCGGCTCGTTCATTTCACTGGCCATGTCGAAGTGGGTCGCCAAGTGGCAGACCGGGGCGCGGGTCATCGACAACCCGTCGAACCCGACTGAATCCTGGCTGCTCTCGACCGTGCGTCGCCAGGCCGAAGGCGCCGGCATCGGCATGCCCGAAGTGGCCATCTACGATGCTCCCGAAATGAATGCCTTTGCCACCGGCGCGACGCGCAACAACGCCCTGGTCGCGGTCAGCACCGGTTTGCTGCAGCAGATGGGCCGAGACGAGATCGAAGCTGTGCTCGCCCATGAGGTCAGCCACGTCGCCAACGGCGACATGGTCACCATGACCTTGCTGCAAGGCGTGTTGAACACCTTCGTGATCTTCCTTGCCCGCGTCATCGGCACGGTGGTCGATCGCGCCATCAGCGGCAATCGCGAGGGCGGCGGCAACGGGCTTGCCTATTTCGCCATCGTCATCGTGCTGCAGCTCGTCCTCGGCATGCTTGCCTCGATCATTGTCATGGCCTTCTCGCGCTGGCGTGAATTCCGCGCCGACGCCGGCAGTGCCCGACTTTCCGGCAAGGAAAAGATGATCGCGGCGCTCGGGCGCCTGGCCCAGGGACATGGCGAAAACAATCTGCCCAAGGCAATCCAGGCTTTCGGCATCACCGGTGGCAACATGCGCAAGCTGTTCTCGAGCCATCCGCCGATCGAGGAACGCATCGCCGCCTTGCGTGCCGGTCAATAGCTGAAAACAAGAGGCCCCGCATTGCGGGGCCTCGTCTTGCGGGGACTCGCGCGACGCGGGATCAGCCGCCGCCAAAGTCGTAGGACATGACCTGTTCCGGTTCCTGCAGGAAGTTTCCCTGCACGAAATTGATGCCGCACGAGAACAGGATCGACATGCTCGCCGCATCTTCGACGAACTCGGCGATGGTCAGCTTGCCGGCATTGTGCGCCTGCTCGCACATGGCCTTGATGCGCTCCTGGTTTTCCTTGTTCTTCGGCAGTTCCGCCATGTAGCTGCGGTCGACCTTGAGGTAGTGCGCGGGAATGTGCTTGAGCAACTGGAAGGAATTGAGCCCCGAGCCGAATTGTTCGAGGGCGAATCCGCAATGCAGTTGTTCGAGGCCGCGGACAAAGGCGCGTGCCGGCTTGAGGCTGGTCACGACCTTGCTTTCCGGCATTTCGAACACCAGCGCGTCGCCACGCTGGCGCGCGTTCTTCAGTTGCAGGGCGATCCAGGGCAGCAAGGTCTGGTCATCCAGCGACTGCGGCGCGAGCTTGATGAAGAAGGTGGTCTTGCGGCCACCCTGTTCGCGTTCGGCCAGCGCCTTGATCGCCGTGCCGATGACCCAGCGGTCGAGTTGCGGCAGCAGGCCATGCTGTTCGGCGATCGGCATGAAGAATCCGGGCAGGATCTCGCCACGCGGTCCCTTCATGCGCAGGAGGATTTCGTAGTAGTCGCCTTCCGCGCCCTGCAGGCTGATGATCGGCTGGAAATAGAGCACGTAGCCGTCGTTGGTGAGGCCTTCCTTGATCAGTTTCAGCCAGTGCCGGTTCTTTTCCGCATCGGCCTTGTCCTTGGCCGCCGGATCGAAGACACGGGCAAGGTTGCCGCCTTCGGCCTGCAAGGCGCGCAAGGTCGCCGAAGTCTGGTTGAGCAGGGCATTGCCGTTGGCGGTCTTTTCGCCAATAAGGCTGGCCGCGACGCTGACGGTCAGGTTGATCGAGTTCTTGCCGATCTCGAAGATGCGCTCCTCGAATGTCTTGCGCAGCGTCTCGGTGAGCTGGCCGAGGGCCTCGGGATTGCGGTCATGGACGATGACGCCGAACGTGTATTCGGCCATGCGCCCGGGGATGTCGGATTCGTTGAGGTGCCGGCGCAGCAGGTTGGCCATGTCGCCAAGCAGCAGGTCGGTGCTGCCGAGGCCAATGCCTTCGAGCACGTTCTTGTAGTTGTCGAGTTCCATCAGGATCAGCGCCTGATCGGATTTCCCGGCATTTGCCGCGGCCACCGTGCGATCGATTTCGTTGGTGAGGTACTGGCGATTGAACAGTTCGGTGACCAGGTCCTTGCGCCGCAGATCCTCGAGTTCCTCGCTCGTGCCGTGATCGACAACCTGCTGGCGGAAGACAATCTGCTGGCAGGGTTCGCCTTCGTACATGGCTTCGGCGAATTCCATCACCGCATCAAAGGTGCTGCCGTCCGCGCGCTGCGCCTTCAGGTTGAGTTTCTGCGGCGGCGGTTCGCCCTTGGACAGGCGCTTGAGCAGGGCCTTGAAGTCATCGGCATCGTCAGCGGCGACCATGTCGAGGATCGACATGCTTTCGATATCCTCGAATTCCTCGTAGCCGAACGTTTCCAGGTAGGCGCGGTTGGCGCGCACGTGCATGCCTTCGTGGACATAGGCGATCGGGTCGCGCGAGGAATCAAGCAGGTCGCTGCAGCGCCGCTCGGACTCGCGCAAGGCGTTTTCCAGGCGACGCACGCTGCGGCGCATGATCAGCGCCTCGAATTCGCGGCGGATGATCATCTGCAGGTGATCAGGCCGGTTCTGCAGGGCGAGGGCGCGGGCACCGTCGCGGAATGCCTCGGCAACCCCGTTGTCGCTGACATTGCTGCCGTAGACGACCAGGGCAATATCCTTGCCGCTGCGATTGACCGCCTCGGCGGCTTGCCGCAGCGGCAGGTCGCGGCAAATCAGGTTGGCCAGGATCAGGTCCGGCGTCTGGCGTTCGATCAGGTCTTCCAGCTCGGCTTCGTTGCCCGCGCGCGATGGCCGCACGGCTATGCCACCGTTGCGCAACATGCTGATGATCTGCTCGGCCTCGTCGGCCGAGTCCTCGATCAGCAGCAGCTTGATCACATTGTCTGGTTTGGTCATGGAGATTGCGCTGTCAGGGGAGTGCGCCGTGCGCCGCTGGCCGTTCTGCGAGTAACGGTCAACACAGAAACTTGTACCGGATTCGTCCAGCTATTTCCATACTCTGGCGGATTTTAAGGCAACGCTGATCAAGTGGCACGGCCGTCACGACACCTGTCTGCGTGCAGGTCACGGCGCGCTGGCGCAGATGGACTGGCCGTCCTTCAAGGCAGCGCAACAAAGAGCTGTGCGCAGACAGGCGTCGCCTAAACCATTGTTTTTATGGAAACAGGTGGCGCTCAGAAGGCTCGCCATGCGCTCCGCGCGGCTCGCCAAGGCGGCCAGCCTTCGCTTCGCCACGCAGCACGCATGGCAATCCTTCTGAACGCCATGACGGTTGCGCCACTTGATCAGCGTTGCCTTAGGCAAGTTCACGCTTCAGACCGGTTGCTTGCTGGCTGCGCCGGCCGTTTCGCGCACCAGGCGCGGCACCAGGTAACCCGGCAACAGGCCGCGCATCTGTTCGACAAGCTGGATTGCCTGCGCATCGGCCACTTCGAAATGGGCGGTGCCGGCAACGCGGTCCAGCTGGTGCAGGTAGTAGGGCAGGATCGAACAGGCCAGCAGGCGCTCGGACAACTCGACCAGCGCCTCGATCGAGTCGTTGACCCGGCGCAGCAATACCGATTGATTGAGCAGGGTGACGCCGGCCCGGGACAGTTCCGCGCAAGCCGCGGCCACCGTTTCGTCAATCTCGTTGGCGTGGTTGGCGTGCACGACGAGGATTTTCTGCATGGGCAGGCGTTCGAGCCAGGCCAGCAGCTCCTGATCGACGCGTTGCGGCAGCACGATCGGCAAGCGACTGTGGATGCGCAGGCGGCGCACGTGGGCGATGCCGGTGAGCGCATCGGTCAACTCGGCGAGCTTCGCCGTTGACAGGGAAAGCGGGTCGCCACCAGAGAGGATGACCTCGTTGATCGAAGGATCGCCGGCGAGATGGTCGAGGGCGATCCGCCAGTGTCCGGCGGCGGCAGTCTGCTCGGCATAGGGGAAATGCCGGCGGAAACAGTAGCGGCAGTTGATCGCACAGGAGCCGGTCGCGATGAGCAGGGCGCGCCCGGCATACTTGTGCAGCACGCCGGGTACCGTGCCCGCAGCAAGATCACCCACCGCATCGGTGCTGAATCCGGGTGCATCGAGCAGTTCACCGATGCCGGGCATGACCTGCAGCAGCAGCGGATCGGCCGGATCGCCATGGCGCATGCGGGCGACGAATCCACGCGGCACGCGCACGGCGAACCCGGTATCGGATGCAGCCAGCAGTTCCTGCGCCTGCGCTTCCAGTCCAAGCAGGCGCAGCAGCTCGATCGGATCGCTGATCGCCTCGCGCCAAAGCTGTTGCCAGCGCGGCGACTTTTCAGCGCAGCGGGGCAGGGAAATCTGTGAGAAATGCGGGCTTGCAGGTATCATTGCCGATCGGTTCCGGGCAGTCCGGCCAACGAATTCCCCATTCTAGCTGCTTTGTATGGGCAGCTTGTCCACTACGCAACAGGAGCTCTCCATGGCCACACATGGAATGAACGACGTCAAGAACGGCCTCAAGATCATCGTTGACGGGTATCCGTGCACGATCATCGATACCGACTTCATCAAGCCCGGCAAGGGCCAGGCCTTCACCCGGGTCAAGTACCGCAACTTGAAGACCGGGCGCACGGTCGAGATGACGATGAAGTCGACCGACACGGTCGAGTCGGCCGACGTGGTCGATACCGACATGGAGTTCCTGTATTCGGATGGCGAGTTCTGGCATTTCATGCACCCGACCAATCACGAGCAGATCGCCGCCGACGAGAACGCAGTGGCAGATGCCGCAAAGTGGCTGAAGGGCAACGAGATGGTCATCGTCACCTTGTGGAATGGCGCGGTGCTCAATGTGACGCCGCCGAATTTCGTCGAACTGCAGATTGTCGAAACCGATCCCGGCGTGCGCGGTGACACTTCCGGTGGCGGCGGCAAGCCGGCCAAGCTGGAAACCGGCGCGGTCGTGCGCGTGCCGCTGTTCGTCAACCAGAACGAAGTGATCAAGGTCGATACGCGCACCGGCGAATATGTCGGCCGGGTCAAGTGATCGGAGCCGCATGACTTTCCCGACAGCGGTGGACCTGCAGATCGAGGCGCGCTGGGTCATCCCGGTAGAGCCACAGGGCGTGGTGCTTGAATCGCATGCGGTCGTCGTCGATGCCGACCGCATTGTCGCCATCCTGCCGATTGCCGAGGCGCGGCAGCGCTTCGCGCCGCGCGAACGCGTCGAACTGGGCGAGCATGCCCTGATTCCGGGGCTGGTCAACGCGCATACGCACAACCCGATGACGTTGATGCGCGGACTGGCCGATGACGTGCCGTTCATGGTCTGGCTGAAGGAGCATGTGTGGCCGGCCGAGGCCAAGGTCATGGGCCCGGAGTTCGTCCGCGACGGCGTCGAACTGGCCATTGCCGAAATGATCCGCGGCGGCACCACCTGCTGCAACGAGAACTATTTTTTCCCCGATGTGCAGGCGGCGACGTATGCCAAATACGGCTTCCGCAGCCTGATCGGCTTGCCGGTGATCGAATTTCCCACGCCGTGGGCGCAAAGTCGCGACGAATATTTCGACAAGGCGTTGAGTGTGCACGACGCCCTGCGTGACGAACCCCTGATCGGTACCGCGTTCGCGCCGCATGCGCCCTACACGGTTGCCAACGAAAGTTTCGAGCGCATCCACCTGTTGTCGGACCAACTCGACTTGCCCGTGCACCTGCATTTGCATGAGACCGCCGATGAAATCAACGACAGCCTGCGTGATTTCGGCATGCGTCCGTTTGCGCGGATCAAGCAGATCGGCCTGGTCAACGAGCGCCTGATCGCCGTGCACATGACCCAGCTCAGCGAGGCCGAGATCCATGATTGCGCGGCCCACGGCGTGTCGATCGTGCACAACGTCGAATCGAACATGAAGCTGCTCAGCGGATTTTGCCCGGCCGAGGCGATCCGTCGCGCCGGCGTCAACCTCGCCATCGGCACCGATGGCTGCGCCTCGAACAATGATCTCGATCTCTTCGGCGAGATGCGCTCGGCCGCCCTGGTCGGCAAGCTGGTCGCCAACGATGCCGCGGCAATGAGCGCCGCCAGCGTGCTGCGTGCGGCGACGATGGGTTCGGCGCGCGCGCTCGGCTGGCAGGATCGCATTGGTTCGATCGAGGTCGGCAAGCAGGCCGACCTGGCTGCGGTGGATCTCGGCACGATCGAGAGTCAGCCCGTCTACAACGTCGTCTCGCAATTGATCTACGCGGCCGGGCGCCACCAGGTCAGTGATGTCTGGATTGCCGGCGTGCGCAAGTTGCGCAATCGCGAATTGACCGGCATGGACACCACCGAAATCCTGAGCAAGGCACGGCGCTGGCGCGAGCGCATTGCCACGGCATGAAGCAATGAACACGAGCAACGTCAATCCGGTCGAAGTGGCCAAGTTCGAGCGCCTCGCCAGTCGCTGGTGGGACGCCGATGGCGAGTCGCGACCCTTGCACGATCTCAATCCGCTGCGCTTTGCCTACATCGCCGGGCGTGTCGCCGTGAAAGGCGCGCGCTCCCTCGATGTCGGTTGCGGCGGTGGCTTGCTCAGCGAAGCGCTGGCGCGTGCCGGGGCGACGGTGACCGGCATCGACCTGGCGCCGGCCGTGCTTGATGTCGCGCGCCTGCATCTGCTGGAAAGCGCCCTTCATGTCGATTATCGCGAAACCAGCGTCGAAGCGCTGGCCGCCGAGATGGCAGGACAGTTCGATTTCATCACCTGCATGGAGATGCTCGAACACGTTCCCGATCCGGCCAGCGTCATCCGCGCCTGTGCCGATCTGCTCAAGCCCGGCGGACGCCTGTTCCTGTCCACGCTCAACCGCACGCCGAAATCCTTTCTTGCAGCCATCGTCGGTGCCGAGCATGTGCTTCGCTTGTTGCCGCGCGGCACCCATCACTACGCGCAGTTCATCAAGCCCTCCGAACTGGCTGCCGACCTGCGTCGTGCCGGGCTGGTCCTCGAGGATCTGCGCGGAATCGGCTACAACCCGCTGACGCGCAAGGCCTGGCTGGGCGATTCGGTTGCGGTCAACTACCTCGCGTGTGCGTTGAAGCCGGCATGAGCGATCCGCGCCTGGCGCAAGCCGTGCTATTCGATCTGGATGGAACCCTCGCCGATTCGGCACCCGACCTGGTCGCCGCGCTGGCCGCCCTGTGCGACGAGATCGGCCATGCCGCGCCGGATCCGCAGGTGGTCAGTCGCGTCGTCTCCGCTGGCGGTCGCGCCATCCTGCGCAGCGGCTTGCCGGGATTCGACGAGTCGCGCATCGAGGAGCTGCTGCCGCGCTATCTCGATCTCTACGCACAACGCGGCAATGCCGCCACCGCGCTGTATGCCGGCATCGAACCGGTTCTCGCCGGCCTCGAGGCGCGCGGCATCGCCTGGGGCGTGGTGACCAACAAGGTCGGCTGGCTGGCCGCGCCAATGCTGGATCATCTAGGCCTCGGCACGCGCTGCGCCGCGCTGGTTGCCGGCGACACCCTGGCCAGGCGCAAGCCCGATCCGGATCCGGTCCTGCATGCCTGCGCCTTGCTCAAGGTCGATCCGGCGAGGACCTTGTTTGTCGGTGACGATTTGCGTGACATCGAAGCCGGTCGTGCCGCCGGAACCGCGACCGTGGCCGCGGCCTGGGGTTATCTCAACGGCGGCGACCCGCATGCCTGGGGTGCCGACCAGGTGGCCGCCAGCGTACCCGCGTTGCACGCCTGGCTGCTGCCGGATTGAGCGTGTCGGCCGACGCCGCAGCGAGTTTCGAGGCGAAGTGGGCGCTTGCCCATCCCGAACTGCCGCTGGCGCTGCGTTTTGCCGCCGCGCCCATGCGTCCGGTGGTCTCGGCGTTTGCCTGCCTGGCGCATGAAATCAGCCACGCAGCCTGGCACATCGTCGAACCCGAGGTTGCCCGCAGCAAGCTGCAATGGTGGGCGGAGGAACTGTCGGCGTTTGCCGCCGGCAAGCCACGGCATCCGCTGACCATGACCCTTTCGACCTGGCCATCGATGGCCGGAGTCACTGCCGATGCGTGGTCGGCCGTGATTGCCGGTGCATTGGCCCAGCGCGAGATGCTTCCGGCGGCAAGCCTGGATGCCTTGCTCGGCGGCTATCGGCGCGTGCACGGGCCACTGGCCGTCATCGAGGCGATGCTGCATCCAAAGCTCGATGTCGAGGCCTCGACGCAGGCCGCGAACCTGATGCGCGCCCTGCACGAAGCGACCTGGATGAGCGAGGCGCTGGCGCGTGATCGCCTGCCCCTGCCGCTGGATCTGCTGGCCCGGCACCAGCTCTCGCGGGCCGATCTTGGTCAGCCCGGTGCGCGCCGCGATGCGGCCTTGCGTGAACACTTCGCGCAGCTTGCCTCGCACATGCGCGCGCTGGACCGGCGTGGCCTTGCAGCGTTGACCGCGGCTGCCTTGCAGGCTGCCTGCAGGCGCAGCCAGCGTGCGGCGCGCGCCGCGGATCCCCTCGTGGAAGCCGCCAGCAAGCTCGATCGCCTGCCGTTGTCGAGTGTCTGGGCAGGCTGGCGCAGCGCCCGTCGAATGCAGGCAAGTCCCTGATTTTGTAAGCTTGCAGCCATTCGCCCTTGATCGCGGGGCGCGCTCGCCCCACATGGCAATGTCGGCATGCATATTGGCCGAAGCGATTCCTGACCTGAAACGGAAGTTTTGATGACAATGAGTCCGACCAGCGCACGCGCCATGCCCGATATCGCCAGCGATGCCGAACCGGGCGCGGCCGGCCAGCTCGACTGGGTCGGCATGGACGAAATTGCCGTGCCGGTGCGCCTTGCCAACCCGGACGGCAGCATCGTGCAGTCGCCGGCGCGCGTGGCCGCGTATGTGAACCTCAAGCGTGCCGATGCACGCGGCATCCACATGTCGCGCCTCTACCTGCATGTCGATCGCCATCTGTCGAGCGAGCCGCTGACCCCTTGCTCGCTGCGCCGCCTGCTGCGCGACTTCCTCGATTCGCATGCCGATCTGTCTGATCGTGCGCGCATCGGCATTCGTTTCGATCACATGATCCGGCGCCGGGCCCTGGCCAGCGACAACAGTGGCTGGAAGACCTATCCGGTCACCATCAACGCCAGCATGGACGCCAGCGGCTTTGCCGTGGAAGTGGAAACCGAAGTTTTGTATTCGAGCACCTGCCCATGCTCGGCAGCGCTCGCCCGGCAGTTGATCCAGGAGCAATTCGACGCTGATTTCCCGGAAGGACAAGCGCTCGATCGGCAGCAGGTCGTCGCATGGCTGGGCAGCGAATCGGGCATCCGTGCCACACCGCACAGCCAGCGCAGCAGCGCGCGCGTGCGCGTACGCCTTGCCGCCGGTTTCGACCTGCCGATCATCGACTTGATCGACCTCATCGAGTCGGCCTTGCAGACGCCAGTGCAGACTGCGGTCAAGCGCGAGGACGAGCAGGCCTTTGCCTTGCTCAACGGGCAGAACCTGATGTTCTGCGAGGACGCTGCGCGGCGCATGCAGGAAGCACTCGATGCCGACGAACGCATCGTCGATTTCTGGCTGCGCGCCGCGCATCTGGAAAGCCTGCATCCGCACGATGCCGTGGCTTATGCCAGCAAGGGCGTCGAGGGCGGCTATTCGGCGGACAGCCGACTGTAAGCATTGCCGTTCTGGAAGAATCGCCGCGCTGCGCGGACGATTCCCCGTCATCAATACTTCTTGCGCGGCTTGCCCTTTTGCGGGCCGCTCGATGGATAGCGCGCAGCCGGCTTGGCGGCACGCGGCGGCCGCGCTCCGCGTTCGCTGGAATCGTCGCTGCCCGCGTGCGGCTCGCCGGCGGTGCCGCGGCTGATGCGCAGGCGTTGCCCGGCTACCCAGGATTTTTTCAGCAACTGCAGGATCTCGGAAGGCATGCCGACGGGCAGATCGACCAGGCTGTGATCCTCGTGGATGGTGATGCGGCCAATGTGCTTGCTGTCGAGTTCGGCTTCGTTGGCAATCGCGCCGACGATGTTGCCCGGCTTGACGCCGTGCATGTGGCCGACTTCGACGCGGAAGGTTTCCATGCCCGCTTCCGGCGGGCGGTGTTCGGATGCGGCATGCGCGCGCGGTTCGCGGCTTTCCGGGACGCGCTTGCGGCCATCCTCGGCCGGGTTGCTGAAGGCTTCGCTGCGGGCTGCGCGTGGGTGCGGCGGGCGCTCGGCGCGCGGACGTTCGCTGCGTTCCGTGCGCCCGGCATGTGGCGGCCGCTCATCGCGACCGCGCTCGCCGCGGTTGGCGAATTCCTTGCGTTCGCGGCTGGCTGTCGGATCGAATTCGCGGCGCTCGGGCTTGGCCTTGGCGTCCAGCAACAGCGGCTTGTCGCCCTGGGCGAGGCGGGCAAGGGCGGCGGCAATCTCGATCACCGGCACATCGTGCTCGCTTTCGTATTGTTCGATCACGCTGCGGAACATGGCGAGGTCGCTCGCCGCCAGCGCCGTGGTGATGCGGTCCTTGAAGCGCGTGATGCGGCGATCGTTGACGGTTTCCACCGAAGGCAGGTCCATGATCTCGATCGGCTGCCGCGTCGCACGTTCGATCTGGCGCAGCATGTTGCGTTCGCGCGGGGTGACAAAGAGGATGGCATCGCCCTCGCGCCCGGCACGGCCGGTGCGGCCGATGCGGTGGACATAGGACTCGGTGTCGTAGGGAATGTCGTAGTTGAGCACGTGGCTGATGCGCTCGACATCGAGGCCGCGCGCGGCAACGTCGGTTGCGACGAGGATATCCAGCTTGCCATCCTTCAGTTGCTGGATGGTGCGCTCGCGTTGCGCCTGGGCGAGGTCGCCGTTGATCGCCGCCGCAGCGAGGCCGCGTGCCTGCAGGCGTTCGGCAAGCTCCTCGGTGGAAACCTTGGTGCGGGTGAAGATGATCATCGCGTCGAACGGCTCGGCTTCGAGGATGCGGGTCAGCGCATCAAGCTTGTGCATGCCGCTGACCAGCCAGTAGCGCTGGCGGGTCTTTGCCGCTGTCGTCGTCTTCGACTTGATGGTGATTTCGACCGGCTCGCGCAGGTGGTTCTGCGCAATGCGCCGGATCTGCGTCGGCATGGTCGCCGAAAACAGCGCGATCTGGCGCGTCGGCGGGGTCTTCTTCAGCACTGCTTCGACGTCATCGATGAAGCCCATGCGCAGCATTTCATCGGCCTCGTCGAGCACCAGGCAGCTCAGCTCGGAAAGATCCAGCGATCCGCGTTCGAGATGATCGATGACGCGGCCGGGCGTGCCGACGACGACGTGCACGCCACGACGCAGACCACTTAGCTGCGGCCCGTACGCCTGGCCGCCGTAAATCGGCAGCACGCGGAAACCGGGGATGTGCGTTGCATAGCGCTGGAACGCCTCGGCAACCTGGATGGCCAGTTCGCGCGTCGGCGCCAACACCAGTGCCTGTGGCTTGCTCTTGCGCAGATCCAGCCGATCCAGGATCGGCAAGGCGAAGGCGGCAGTCTTGCCGGTGCCGGTTTGCGCCTGGCCAAGCACGTCCTTGCCGGCCAGCAGGTGCGGGATCGTCGCCGCCTGGATGGGCGAAGGCGATTCGTAACCGACATCGGCAAGAACGCGTTGCAGCGGCTCGCCAAGGGCGAGTTCCTTGAAGCTCGGAATGACGGGCGTGACCTGGGTCGCCGGATCTGACATGGGAATTCTCGATGCGTCGACGGCCCGAAGCGGCAGGTCGGCGTGGAAGGAAGGCCGCGTATTGTAACGATTTGTCGCGCCTCCCGCGCGTCGCAACCGATATCGGCGGCGATCGGGTCCGCGTTGATTCAGGACGTGCCGGGAAGATGCGCGCGGCCTGATCCGGATTTCCTGCCACCGCCATCCTCCTTGTTCACCGTCGCCCATGCGCGCCATTCGGCTTCCACTTTCGACACTCCCTTGCAGCGGCAGCGTTCCTCGAATTGTTCGGCCTTGCGTTCCTGCTTGTCGGTGCAAGCGCCCTCGTCTCCGCGTGGCATGATGGTTTCCCGACGGTGGCGAGGCTGCCAGACTGAGCCTGGCCGACTGCCTGGGTGCGCAAGGTGTCGGCCATGGATTTCCTTTGAAATCATTGGCTTGCGATGATTCAACTTGTTTTGTGCCGGATCAGCCCCCAGTACGTGGGCTCGTAGTCCTCTCCCCAAGAATCCCGTCATGACTGAAATGATTGCGCTGGCCGAACAGCGGCTGCTGCGCCCGGGCGGCCTCGCCACGAGCGACCTCGATCGCGTTTTCGCGCGCCTCATGACGCCGGCGGTGGATGCTGCCGACCTGTATTTCCAGCACTCGCGCAGCGAGTCGTGGATGCTCGAGGACGGCATCGTCAAGGATGGCAGCCACTCCATCGAGCAGGGTGTCGGCGTGCGCGCGCAGTCCGGCGAGAAGACCGGTTTTGCCTATTCCGATGACATCGTCATGCCGGCCTTGCTCGAAGCGGCCGGCTCGGCGCGGGCGATTGCGCGCGAGGGTGCCAACGGCAACGGGCGACCGCTGGCACTGGCCTCGTCGCGGGCGCTGTATCCGCCGATCGATCCGATCGATTCCATGTCGAGCGAGGCCAAGGTCCGCCTGCTCGGTGAAATCGATGCCTATGCGCGCTCGCTCGATGCGCGGGTCAAGGAAGTCATCGTCAGCGTCTCCGCCACGGTCGACACGGTGCTGGTTGCCGCGTCCGATGGCACGCTCGCCGCCGACGTGCGGCCGCTCGTGCGCTTCAATGTGCAGGTCATTGCCGAACAGAACGGACGCCGTGAAAGCGGCGGCTGTGGCGGCGGCGGGCGCTACGATCTGCTCGAGCTGCTGGCCAATGATCGTGCGCAACGCATTGCCCGCGAGGCGGTGCGCAGTGCCCTGGTCAATCTCGAAGCGGTCGAGGCACCGGCGGGCAACATGACCGTCGTGCTCGGCCCCGGCTGGCCGGGCGTGCTGCTGCACGAGGCGATCGGCCACGGCTTCGAAGGCGATTTCAACCGCAAGGGTACTTCGGCGTTTTCCGGCAGCATGGGCCAGCGCGTCGCCGCCAAGGGCGTGACGATTGTCGACGACGGCACCCTGGCCGGGCGTCGCGGCTCGCTCAGCGTCGATGACGAAGGCACGCCGAGCCACTGCACCGTGCTGGTCGAGGACGGCATCATGCGCGGCCTCATCCAGGACAAGTTCAATGCACGCCTGATGGGCATGCAGCCGACCGGCAATGGTCGTCGCGAATCCTTCGCGCACCTGCCGATGCCGCGCATGACCAACACCTACATGCAGGCCGGCGACAAGGATCCCGAGGAAATCCTGCGCTCGGTCAAGCGCGGCCTCTATGCGGTCAATTTTGGCGGCGGCCAGGTCGACATCACCAACGGCAAGTTCGTCTTCTCGGCCAGCGAGGCCTACCTGATCGAGGACGGCAAGGTCACGCGGCCGGTCAAGGGTGCAACCTTGATTGGCGCCGGCCCCGAGGTGCTCAAGCATGTCTCCATGATCGGCAACGACCTCAAGCTCGATGAGGGCGTCGGCGTCTGCGGCAAGGATGGCCAGAGCGTGCCGGTCGGTGTTGGCCAGCCGACCTTGAAGATAGACAACCTCACAGTTGGCGGCACGGCGGCCTGAGCGTCATTCCGGGACGGCGGGTGTCGCATGCAGTTGGCGAAGGATGCGGAACAGTTCGCGTGAGGCGCGTGGCGGTTTCTGTTTCTTCGCTTCGAGATTGGCCTGGCGGATCAGGTTGCGCAGATGCTGGCGGTCGGCCGATGGATGTTCGGCGATCACCAGGTCGAGCGCGCTGTCGCCCTCCGCAATCAGGCGATCGCGCAGGTTTTCCAGTTGATGCAAGGCAGCGGTTTCACGATGCGATTGCTGCTTGCTGATGTCGAGGACGGTGCGCACGGCGTCGATTTCCGCGCTTTCCAGGCGGCGCAGGAGTTTGGCGAGGTATTGGGTTTCGCGTTTGCGGGCGATCGGCTGGTGGATGGCGCGCGTGCGGCGGACTTCATCGAGCAGGTCGGCTTCAAGCGGGATGCGGGCCAATTGCGCATCGGTCAGCGCGGCGAGTGTTTCCGCCAACTTGAAGATGGCGGTGGCATCGCGGCGCAACTGGCTGCGGCTGGGGCCGTCGAAGACGTCATCGGTTTCATCGTGGGACATCGGATTTCTGCAGGTAGTGGCCATTCCCGCTGTGCTGGAACGGCATTCAACGGATAGAGAGGATAAGGCGTGGACCAGGCAATCACCAATCGCGACGACAGCCAGCTTGAGCTTGATCGCATCTCGGAAATCGCCGAGGACGTGCTGCGGCGCTGTCGTGCGCAGGGCGCCAGCGAAGTCGATGTCGGCATTGGCGTGGACGTCGGCTTGAGCGTCAGCGTGCGCCTCGGCGAGGTGGAGTCGATCGAGCACCATCGTGATCGCGGCCTGTCCCTGACTGTCTATTTCGGCAAGCGCAAGGGTTCGGCGAGCACGGCGGACCTCAATCCGGATTCGATCGGCAAGACCATCGAGCACGCCTGCGACATCGCCCGCTACACCGAGGAGGATCCCTGCAACGGCCTGGCCGATGCCGACCTGCTTGCCCACGAATTCGCCGATCTCGATCTCTGGCATCCCTGGGACATCACCACCGCCGAGGCGACCGCGCTTGCCCTGCGTTGCGAGGAAGCCGGGCGTGGCTTTGATCCACGCATCAGCAATTCCGAGGGGGCGACCGTGCAGATTGGTTCGTCGCTGGCGGTTGGCGCGACCTCGCACGGCTTCTTTTCGCGTGAACGCGATACCCGGCACATGATCTCGCTGGCCTTGCTGGCCGAGGACGAGGCCGGCATGCAGCGCGACTACTGGTATGAATCGGTGCGCTGCGCCGATGATTTCCCGGATGTGGAGTCGATCGGGCGCAAGGCCGCCGAACGCACCGTCGCCCGCCTTGGCGCCCGCAAGCTGGGCACGCGGCAGTGTCCGGTGCTGTTCACGCCACAGGTCGCGCGCAGCTTGATCGGGCACCTGGTCTCGGCGGTCAGCGGTGGCGTGCTGTATCGCAAGGCCAGTTTCCTCGTTGATCACATCGGCAAGCCGCTGTTTCCGGAATTTGTGCAGATTGTCGAACGTCCGCACATCCGTCGCGGCCAGGCCTCGGCCAATTTCGACAGCGAAGGCGTGGCCACGCGGGACTCGGACCTGATCAGCAATGGCCGTCTCGCGCGCTATGTACTGGGCAGCTATTCGGCACGCAAGCTCGGCCTGCGCAGCACCGGCAATGCCGGTGGCGTGCACAACCTCATCGTCACCAGCGGCGCGGAGGATTTCGCAAGCCTGCTCAAGCGCATGGGCACGGGGCTCATCGTCACCGAGCTGATGGGCCAGGGCGTGTCGCTGCTGACCGGCGACTATTCGCGCGGTGCTTCAGGGTTCTGGGTCGAAGACGGTGCAATCGTCCATGCCGTCGAGGAGATCACCATTGCCTCCAACCTGCGCGACATGTTTGCCGGCATCCTCGCCATCGGCAGCGATGTCGACCGCCGCTCGCACGTGCAGACCGGTTCGATCCTGCTCGAGCGCCTGACCGTGGCCGGCGCATGACTTCCAGCGCTTGAATCCCGGAGCCCGCGCGACCATTCTGCAAGTGCAGTCCATGGCAGAGGAGAATCGCATGAACGATGAAGTCCAATCGCAGGTCGGCAGCGAAACCGATGTCGCTCCAGTGGGTGACGAGCGCACCTGGGCGGTGCTCGGGCACGTCTCCGCCTTGAGCGGCTTCTTCACCGGCGGCTTCGGCTGCGCGCTGGGCCCGTTGGTGATCTGGCTGATCAAGCGTGACACCTTGCCGTTTGCCGGCGACCAGGCCAAGGAAGCGCTGAACTTCAACATCACCATGCTGATTGCCGGCGTGGCGCTGGTCTTCTTCACCCTGATCACCTTCGGCGTCGGTGCCTTGCTCACCGTGCCGCTGGGCTTGGCGCTGTTCCTGTACTGGCTGATCTTCACCATCATCGCGGCAATCAACGCCAGCAACGGCGTGCGCTATCGCTACCCGATGACCTTGCGCCTGGTGCAGTAGCAGCGACGGCTCAGCTTTCGCGCTCGGCGATGAAGCGGGCGAGGTCGCGCAAGGCGCTGGCCGATTCGCCGAGTGGGGCGATGGATTGCAGGGCCTGCCCGGTCAATTCGGCCAGATGCGTGGCTGAAGCGGACATGCCGATGATCGCCGGATAGGTCGGTTTCGACTGCGCCGCGTCCTTGCCGAGGGTCTTGCCCAACTGTGCCGGATCACCTTCGACATCGAGGATGTCGTCGCGGATCTGGAAGGCCAGGCCGACGCAATGGGCGTAGCGTTCCAGCGCCGCCAGCGTCCGCGCATCACGGCAGCCGGCAGCCAGCGCGCCAAGGCGCACCGAGGCGCGGATCAGCGCACCGGTCTTGTGCACGTGCATGCGTTCGAGTTCGTCCAGGCCCAGTTGCTGGCCGACGGCGGACAGGTCGAAGGCCTGGCCACCGGCCATGCCCTGCGAGCCGCAGGCATGTGCCAGCACGCCGAGCATGTCCAGGCGCGTGCCCGCATCGATGCCGGAATCCACATCGCCGGTCAGCACTTCGAAGGCCAGGGCCTGCAGCGCATCACCGGCGAGGATGGCCATGGCCTCGCCAAACTCGATGTGGCAGGTCGGGCGTCCGCGACGCAAGGCATCATTGTCCATGGCCGGCAGGTCGTCGTGCACCAGCGAGTAGGCATGGATGATCTCGACGGCAACCGCTGCCGCATCAAGCCTGGCCAACGGTGCGCCAAATGCAGTTCCGCTGGCGTACACGAGCAGCGGGCGCATGCGTTTGCCGCCGCCCATCAAGGCATAGTGCATGGCCCGATGCAGTTCGACGGGTGGCTGGGTGATGGCGGGCAGGGCTCGCGTCAGCGCTGCATCGGCGTGGGCGACGAAGGCGCGCAAGGTCGGCGACAGGTCGATCGCGGGCGTGGAAACGTTGATGGCGGATTCCTGCGCGGCACGCGTGCCGCAATCGGGAGGAGTCAGGGCGTGTCGGGGTCGAACGGTACGGCCGCTTCGGGCTTGCCCGGATCGGTCAATTGCCGCACGCGCAGTTCGGCTTGCTCCAGCGCACTCTGGCAACTGCGATAGAGACTGACCCCGCGCTCGAAGGACTTGAGCGAATCGTCGAGTCCCATCTCGCTTTCTTCCATGCGGCTGACCAATTGCTCGAGCTCATCGAGCGATTGCTCGAACTCGGCGACCTGATTCGGGTTTTGCGGGGCGGCTGAAGGCATGGCGGAAGGGTAGTGTGCTGCCCGTTGGCGGTCAACGATTCCAGTCGAAGCTGCGTTCAAGCCGCGCGAATTCGGCGCGACCCGCTGCGCTGATGCAGAGCTTGCCGACGGCGAGAATGTCGCCCTTCCGATCGAGCACGATCGGCATGCGCGCGCGCTGCCAGGGCGGAATGCCGGCTTCCTGGAAAAGATCGCGAAGGTCGCGGTGACCGCCGCCGGCGTGCAAGCGCAGGCGTTCGCCACCGCGGCGAAAGCGCACCAGCAACTGTTCGGATTCCGCCAGGGCCACGGTTGGCTTCGCCATGCCTTCGAGGGTCAGCGTGCCGAGGCCGGCCGGCAGTTCCAGCGGCAAGCCGTCCCAGCGCGTCTCCCAGGCAGATTCGGGCAATTCCAGTGGTGCCAGCGCATGCAGCAAGTCGCGATAGCGGCGTACTTCGGCGCCGGGCCAGCGTACGCACGGCAACTTGTCCTGCTCGGCCTGCGCCAGTTGGCGTGCCAGTTCGGCAACCTGATGCCGGTTGGGTTCGGGCAGATCAAGGTTGCGCAGCCAGCGGCGCAGGACCGGATCGCGCAAGGCATCGGCAAGCGCCAGCCAGCCCGACCAGTCCAGGGTTGCCGGATCGGCTCCTTGCAGGCGCGCCAGGGCACGGATCGATTCGGCATCGACGAGATCGGCGGCGGCACGGATCCAGGCCGCGCTCTGGCCGATGCTGGCATCCGCCCGCGGCCAGCGTTTGCGCAGGATCGGCAAAACCTCGTGGCGCAGGAAATTGCGCTCGATGCGGGTATCGTCGTTGCTTGGGTCTTCGACCCAGTCGAGGCCAGCCTGGCCGGCATGGCGCCGCAGCACGCTGCGCGGGACTTCGAGCAGTGGTCGCCAGGCCCAGGCCTGGCCGAGCGGCCGCAGCGTGCGCATGGCGCCCAGCCCCTCCGGTCCGGCGCCGCGCAGCAGCTTGAGCACGACGGTTTCGGTCTGGTCGTCGCGATGGTGGGCAAGGGCAAGGATCTCGCCCTCTGCAAGTGCCGTCGCGAACGCCGCATAGCGTGCCGCGCGCGCCGCAGCTTCGAGGCCAAGCCCGCCATCGCGATCGACGTCGACCGCGATCACCTGCAACGGCACCGCACAGCGTTGGCTGATGCGCGCGCAATGCCGGCCCCAGTCGCTGCTCTGCGCATGCAAGCCATGATCGACATGGATTGCCCGCAAACCACGCTGGCGCGCCGCAGGCAGAACGGAAAGCGCATGCAGCAGCACCGTCGAATCGAGGCCGCCGCTCAGCGCCACCGCGATCGGTGCGGGGGGAATCGCGGACAGGCCGGCATCGAGGATGCGTTCGAGGTCGGCAGCCGCGTGCATTGCCCTCGATCCTGCCCGTCCCGGCTCAAGTCCAGGAACAGACGACCTTGCCGCATTGGCCGGCTTCCATGAGGTCGAAACCCTTCTGGAACTCGTCGATGTGGATCTGGTGGGTCAGCACCTTCTGCAGCGGGAAGCCGGTGAGTACCATTTGCGTCATCTTGTACCAGGTCTCGTACATGCGGCGGCCGTAGATGCCCTGCACGGTGAGGCCCTTGAAGATGATCTTGTCCCAGTCGATGCCGGCACCGCGCGGCAGGATGCCCAGCAGGGCGATCTTGCCGCCGTGGTACATGCATTCCAGCATGTCGTTGAAGGCGCGCGGATTGCCGCTCATCTCCATGCCGACATCGAAGCCTTCGATGTGCAGGTCCTTGACCACGTCGAGCAGGGATTGCTTGGAGACATTGACCACGCGCGTCGCCCCCATGTCGGCGGCGAGCTTGAGGCGGTAATCGTTGACATCGGTGACCACGACGTTGCGCGCGCCGACATGCTTGGCGATGCCGGCGGCGATGATGCCGATCGGCCCGGCACCGGTGATCAGCACATCCTCGCCAATCAGGTCGAATTCGAGGGCAACGTGTGCGGCATTGCCGTACGGGTCAAAGAAAGCGGCCAGTTCGGAAGGCACCTGGTCCGGAATCGGCCACAGGTTCGAGGCTGGCACCGAGATGTACTCGGCGAACGCGCCATTGCGGTTGACGCCGATGCCAACCGTGTGCGGACACAGGTGCTGGCGACCGGCCCGGCAGTTGCGGCAGACACCGCAGACGATATGGCCCTCGGCGGAGACGCGCTGGCCAATTTCGTAGCCGCGCACTGCGGCACCGACTTCGACGATGCGGCCGACGAATTCGTGGCCGATGACCAGGCCTGGCTTGATCGTGCGCTGCGACCACTCATCCCAGAGATAGATGTGCAGGTCGGTGCCGCAGATCGCGGTCTTCTCGAGTTTGACGAGAACGTCATTCGGCCCGATCTCGGGCAGTGGAACCTGCTCCATCCAGATTCCCTTTTCCGCAGCGCGCTTGACCAGTGCCTTCATCGTGTTGGACATGACATGAACCCGGGTAGCCAGCCGCCATTATACGGACAGCGGGCAGCGAACCGCTTTGGCCAGGTGACGGCGGATTGCTCAGGAAACCGGCATCTGGCTCTTCGACGGCACCCCGGCGGCAAGGCCGAGCAACTCGAGCACGGCCTGTTGCGGCATCGAGCGGTGGAAATGGAAGCCTTGCAGTCGATCGCAGCCGGCCGACTGGAACCAGGCCAGTTGCGCGGCGGTCTCGATGCCCTCGGCAACGACCTCGAGGCCTAGGCTGTGGGCAAGCGCGAGCATGGCGCGGACGATGGCCGCGTCGCGCGGATCGATGAGCACGTCGACGACAAAACTGTGGTCGATCTTGAGGCCATCGAACGGCAACTGGCGCAGGTGCTTGAGCGAGGAGAAGCCGGTGCCGAAATCGTCCAGCATCACGCGCACGCCGAGTTCGCGCAGGTGCTCGATGCTCAGCGCCGCATGCTCGGGATGTTCCATGGCGATGGATTCGATGATCTCGATCTCGAGGCTGGCGGCCGGCAGCCCGGTGCGCTTGAGCAGGGCCTCGATGACTTCCGGGAAGCGCCGGCGCTGGAAGCTGTAGGCGGAAACATTCACCGCCACGGTGATGATTTCGCGATCGATGCGCTGCCAGGCGCAAGCCGAAGTGCAGGCCTGCTCGAGGACCCAGGCATCCAGGGTTTCGACCAGTCCGAGCGGCTCCAGCTCATTGATGAAGGCCTCCGGCAAGAGGCGCCCGCGCTGCGGGTGCTGCCAGCGCACGAGGGCTTCGAAACCGCAGACTTCAAGGTTCCAGCCATCCAGCATGGGCTGGAACTCGAGCACGAATTCGTTGTTGGCAAAGGCGCTGCGGATTTCCGACTGCAAGGCCAGCCGCGCCTTGGCGGCGACATCGAGATCCGGGGCATAGAAGCAGTAGCGCATCGCGCCATCGGATTGCGCACGCGCCCTGGCCATCTCGGCGCGCGATTGCAGGGATTCCGGCGTGCTTGCATCCTGCGGCGCGAGGGCGATGCCGACGCTGGCCTCGATGGCAATCTCGCGACCATTGCAGAACAGGGGCAGGGCAAGCGCGGCGAGGATCTGCTCGGCGACGCGTTGCGCGGCACTTGCACCGGCAACGCCGGCGCCGTGCACGGCGATATGGTCTGCACCCGGGCGCGCTGCCACCATGCCATTGGCGCGGGCCACGTCCTCGATGCGTTCCGCACTGCTCGACAGCGCCAGGTCGACGCCGTCCATGCCCGAGGCGGCAGCAATGTTGCCGAGGTTGTCCAGGCGTACGAGCAGCAAGGCGGCCCCTTGCGGATGCTGCATCTGCTGGCCCAGGTGACTGAGCATCTGCGAGCGGTTGGGCAAGCCGGTCAACTGGTCGAAAAGACGCAGGCGCTCGGCGGCATCGGTTGCACTTTCGGCGCGATCGCGCTCGTCCTCGAGCAGCCAGATGACCAGCCCGTAGCTGATGAACAGCGGTGCCAGCAAGGTGGCGATCGTGGTGTAGCGCATCCACGGCCAGGATTCGCCGCCGAGCGCGGTGAGGACATAGGCGGAAAAGACATGCAACTGGTCTATACCGTAAATGCACAGGGCCAGTGCGGTCATCTGCTGGCCCAGACGCCTCCGTGGCCAGTGCCAGGCGATGGCGAGGCCCATGCTCAGCGCCGCTGCGGCGGTGATCAGGTAGCGCAAGCCGATGCGCATGACGAGTCGTTCCTGCACCATCGACGGATCGAAGGCAAAGAGGAGCGTGCTCATCACTCCAAAGACGCTGGCCAGGACCAGCGCACGGACAATCTGGTGCCGGGTCCAACGGCGTTGGCGCCAGATTGCAAGGGTGCCCATGACCAGGGCAACCACCTGGATGTAGGCGGCGACAAGCGAGGCGCAGGAGATGCCGAGGCGCAGCGGATGCGCGGCGGGGAAGTTCGGGATCAGCAGCCACGACGCGCCGGCGGTGGCCAGATAAATGGCCAGGGCGAGGAAGCTGCCCGACCACAGCAACAGGTGCTCGCGGCGGAACAGGCGGTAGTAATGCAGGAAGACGATACTTTGGGTCAGGGCAATCAATGACCCGGCGAAATAAACCACGAGGTCAAGTTTTGCCCATTCATTCATCAGTCTGTCCACGCAAAGTTCCCCGGATCCTTATGGGAGCCCAGCGGAGCGCGCAAGTCAAAGAATTTTGTCACCGAGGCGCAACTTGCCTCGGATGACGGCCTTGCAGAGCCCGGGTGCGGGCGTGTGCCGTGCGTCGGTTGCTGTTGGAAAGCGTGGCAGCGATCATCCATCATCGGCATCCATCCCGATTGCAGCCCAGCCACGGACGCCGCGCATGAATCACGCTGACAGCCGGTCGCGCGTCCTCTTCCTGATGGGGCCGACGGCATCGGGCAAGACCGCGCTTGCCTGCGCGCTCGCCGAGCATTTTCCGTTGGACCTCGTCAGTGTCGACTCGGCCCTCGTCTATCGCGGCATGGATGTCGGTTCGGCGAAGCCCGATGCGGCGACCTTGCAGCGTTTTCCGCACCGGCTCATCGACATCCGCGACCCGGCGCAGGCCTATTCCGCCGCCGAGTTTCGCGCGGATGCCCTGCGGGAGATCGAACAGATCCATGCGCAAGGCCGCATACCGTTGCTGGTTGGCGGAACCGGCTTGTATTTCCGGGCGCTGGAGCTGGGCCTTTCGCCCTTGCCGCAGGCCGATCCGACGCTGCGCGCCGACCTGGCCCGGCAGGCGGCGGACAAGGGCAAGTTCTACATGCATGAGCGCCTGGCCAAGCTCGATCCGGCCACTGCGGCTCGCCTCAACCCCAATGACGTCCAGCGCGTGCAACGTGCGCTCGAAGTCATCGCGCTGAGTGGCAAGGCTCTTTCCGAATTGCAGGGTGGATCACGCAGGCGCTTGCCCTACCGCCTGCTCAAGCTGGGCCTGTTGCCGCGGCAGCGGGTCGCCTTGCATGCGCGGATCGCCGACCGCTTCGATGCCATGCTGGCTGCCGGCCTGGTTGCCGAGCTCGAGCGCCTGCGCCAGCGCGCTGACTGGGCCGAGGATCTGCCCTCGATGCGTGCGGTCGGCTACCGGCAAGGCTGGCCCTACCTGGACGGCACCTGCAGTCTCGAGGATTTCCGCCTGAATGCGATCCACGCGACTCGCCAGTTGGCCAAGCGCCAGATCACCTGGCTGCGTTCCGAGCTTGATGCGTGGATGTTCGACGCCGACGACGCAACGGTCGGCGAACGGGTGCTGCGGGCGGTTGCCGGCTTCCTCGACCGCTGAATCTGCAGGCGGATTGGCGTTTTATTCGGCCAATCATTGGGTTAAGATCGCCATTCATACCGGGACACCGACCAGGCAGACGGATTGACCGTTCGGCCCAGGCACAGTTGCAGGGTGTTTTTTTTCCGGCTCGGGGCGCGTCATAGGAGAATAATAATGTCCAAAGGACAATCGCTGCAGGATCCTTTTCTCAATGCACTCCGGCGCGAACGCGTGCCGGTATCGATCTACCTGGTCAATGGCATCAAGCTGCAAGGCACGGTCGAGTCCTTCGACCAATTTGTCGTGCTGTTGCGCAACACGGTCAGCCAGATGGTCTACAAGCATGCCATCTCGACGGTCGTGCCAAGTCGCAACGTGCGCATCGCCGGCCCGGATGATGCCGTCGTCGGCGACACCCACGAATCCGAGTAAATCGCACTGTTTGATCGATCGAAAAAAGGCGAGCGTGCCCTGCTGCTGCAGGCACAGGCACCCGGACAGCATGATCCGGCCTTGCTGGAGGAATTCGCGGAACTGGCTCGTTCGGCGGGCGCGACCGTGGTCGGCAGCCTGGCCGCCCGTCTCGATCGCCCGAATCCGCGCTATTTCGTCGGCACCGGCAAGGCCGAGGAGCTGAAGGCACTCAGGATTGCGCTCGATGCCGACCTCATCCTCGTCAATCACGCCTTGTCGCCGGTGCAGGAGCGCAACCTCGAGAAGCTGACCGAGTGCCGCGTGGTCGACCGCACCGGACTGATCCTCGACATCTTCGCCCAGCGCGCGCGCTCGCATGAAGGCAAGTTGCAGGTCGAACTGGCCCAGCTCAAGCACATGTCGACCCGTCTCGTGCGCGGCTGGACCCATCTTGAACGCCAGCGTGGCGGTGCCATCGGCCTGCGCGGCCCTGGCGAAACCCAGCTTGAAATCGATCGCCGCCTGCTCGCGGTGCGGGTCAAGCAATTGCAGAAGCGCCTCGACAAGGTCGAAGTGCAGCGCAACCAGGCGCGTCGGTCGCGTGAGCGCAGCGCCTTGCCGGTGGTTGCCCTGGTCGGCTACACCAACGCCGGCAAATCGACCTTGTTCAATGCCATGACCGGTGCCGGCGTGTATGCCGCGGATCAGCTTTTCGCCACGCTCGACCCGACCTTGCGGCGCATCGACGGGCTTGCCTGTGGCCCGATCGTGCTCGCCGACACGGTCGGTTTCATCCGCGAACTTCCGCATGACCTGGTCGCCGCGTTCCGCTCGACCCTGGCCGAGGCGCGCGAGGCGGACCTGCTCCTGCATGTCATCGATGCCTCGGATCCGGAGCGCGACACGCGCGTCGCCGATGTCGAGGGCGTACTCGCCGAGATCGGCGCCAGCGATTTGCCGCAGGTGCTCGTCTACAACAAGATCGATCGTCTCGAATCCGATGTGCCGAGGGTTGACCATCCCGATCGCGACGGGCCGTTGCGCGTGTGGACCTCGGCGCGCGACGGCATCGGCATCGATGCCCTGCTGGCGGCAATAGGCCAGGCCCTGGCCAGCGAGCGCGTGCACCAGGTGCTGGAGGTGCCGGCGGCATCCGGGCGCCTGCGCGCGCGCCTGCACGAGCTTGGTCTGGTCGCATCCGAACAGCCTGGCGAAGAGGGCTGGCGCATTGAAATCGACGCGCCGCGCGCCCGCATCGAGCCGTTGTTCGGCATGCAGGGTGGCCAGGGCGAATGGTTGAAAGCGGCCTTGCTTGCCCCGAATGAGGGGGCTACCTACAATCAATTCGACAATCCACAACCCTGAAGTGCCAGCGCGGCAGTCCCGCCGCGGCTTCTTCGTGAAGCAGGTGCTCGGCAATCCCCTTCGCCTTTCGTGCATTCCTCGCGGGAATGCATGCGCAAGCGGCGCGAGGACGTTCAGACAGGAAGAGTGCAATGGCTTGGAATGAACCCGGTGGCGGCAAACAGCGCGACCCGTGGCGAGACAACAAGGACGGCGGCGGCAAGAATGATTTCGACGATGCCATCAACCGCGCCAAGGAGATGCTCGGGCGGCTGTTTGGTGGCGGCGGCAATGGCGGTGGCAGCGGTGGCAGCTCGGGCAACAGCCGCGGCGGCGGCGCCGTGCTGGCAATCGTCGGCCTGCTGATTGCCTGGGTGTTCTTCGATTCCTTCGTGCAGATCGATGCCCGCCAGCAGGGCGTCGTGCTGCGCTTTGGCGAGTACACACGGACCATGTCGCCCGGTTTCAACCTGAAATGGCCACGACCGGTGGAATCCGTGACCAAGGTCGATGCCACGCAGATCCGCGCCGTTTCCGACACCGTGCGCATGCTCACGCGTGACGAGAACATCGTCCAGGTCGAATTCAACGTGCAATACCAGGTCGACGATCCGACCTTGTACCTGTATTCGACGCGCGATCCGGATGAAACCCTCAAGCAGGCCGCCGAAAGCGCGGTCCGCGAAATCATCGGCACCAGCGAGCTGGACGCGATCATGCCGGACCAGCGGGTCGAGGCGACCGAAGGCGATGCGCCGGTGGCCAATCCCAGTGCCGAACTTGCCCTGCAGTCGAAGAAGGTCGTCCAGCAGACCCTCGAACGCTACAAGGCCGGGCTGCTCGTGACCGAACTCAATTTCCAGAACGTGCGCCCGCCGCAGGAAGTCAAGGATTCGTTTGACGATGCCATCAGTGCGCGTGAGGACCGCCAGCGCGCGAGCAATATTGCCGATGCCTATGCCAAGCGCGTGGTGCCGGAGGCGCGTGGTGAAGCGGCGCGCATCCTCGCTGAAGCCAAGGGCTACGAGGCCGAGCGCATCGCCAGGGCGCAAGGCGATGCCGAGCGCTTCAACCTGATCGCCAGCGAATACCGCGCCGCGCCCGAAGTCACGCGCAAGCGCCTGTACATCGAAACCCTGCAGCAGGTGGTCAGCGGCACGCCCAAGGTCATCGACTTCACCGGCGGCAAGAACCTGTTGCAGGTTCCCGTTCCGCAGCAGGCTGCGGAACCGTTGCCGGCGACAACCGCGGCTGCGGCCATATCGACCGAATCGAGCAAGGGGAAGAACTGACATGCGCCCGATCATCAGCATCGTCATTGCCGCGATCATCCTGCTCGCCGTCAACAGCGTATTCATTGTCTCCGAAGGGCAGACCGCAATCCTCCTGCAGTTCGGACGCATCACCGAAGCCGGCTTCAAGCCGGGCCTGCATTTCAAGCTGCCGCTGGTGCAGCAGGCGTTGCGTTTCGACCGGCGCCTGCAGACGCTCGATGCCGCGGCAGAACGCTACCTGACCTCGGAAAAGAAGGACGTCAATGTAGACTTCGTGGTCAAGTGGAGGATTTCTGATTCTGCGAAGTTCTATACCGCCGTGGCCGGCGATCAGGATCGTGCGCAGCAGCGCCTGGCGCCGATCGTCAAGGACGGCATGCGAACCGCGATCAACTCGCGCACGCTGAAGGAGGTTGTTTCCAGCGCCCGCTCGGACCTTACCGATTCGCTCGTGCAAACCGCGAACAAGGCGGCCATGAACCTCGGCATCGACATCGTCGACGTGCGCATCAAGCGTGTCGACCTGCCCGAGGAGAGCTCGGTGTTGCGTTCGGTGTACGAGCGCATGCGTTCCGAGCGCAAGCAGGTTGCGGATGCGCTGCGCGCCGAAGGCAACGAGGCTGCCGAACGCATCCGCTCCGACGCCGACCGCCAGGTCCAGGTGATCAAGGCCGAAGCCTATCGCGAGGCGCAGACCGGGCGCGGCGAAGGCGATGCGGAAGCGGCCAGGATCTATGCGTCATCCTATGGCAAGGATGCCGAGTTCTATGCCTTCTACCGCAGCCTTGAGGCGTATCGGGAAGCGTTCACGCCGGCCAATGGCGTGCTCGTGCTCGATCCGAAATCCGAATTCCTGCATTACCTGCAAGACAGCAAGTAGAGTTCCATGCCGAGCGAGCTGGCAGCCGCAATCTGCCTGGTGCTGGTCATCGAGGGCTTGTTCCTGTTTGCCGCACCGGGCGCATGGAAGCGCATGGCGGAACGCCTGCAACAGATTGACGAGCGCACATTGCGCAGGGTGGGTGGCATGATGGTGGCGATCGGCCTGATTGCATTGAAGCTGGTGCATTGAGGGCCGGGAGCCGGGATTCGGGATTCGGAAAAGCGCAAGCGGAAGCTTGACGTCTGCAGGAAATCCGGCGCTGGCAACAAGCCGCCTTACCTAATCCCGAATCCCTAATCCCCAATCCCGCTTTTAAAGACGTCACCCCACAACGGGGCCAATCAACGAAACGAGAACGACATGGGCAATTCGGTAGTGATTCTGGGTGCGCAGTGGGGGCGATCCGGGAGTTGTTGCTTGATGCGTTGAAGCGCATCAAGCATCCGGAGCGCGCCGCAGGCAGGATGCCGAAGGCCGGGTGACTTGGTGAGCGATGGATCGCGAACCTAGTCACCGACGTCACCCCACAACGGGGCCAATCAACGAAACGAGAACGACATGGGCAATTCGGTAGTGATTCTGGGTGCGCAGTGGGGTGACGAAGGCAAGGGCAAGATCGTCGATCTGCTCACCGAGCGGGTCGGCATCGTGGCGCGCTTCCAGGGTGGCCACAACGCCGGCCATACGCTGGTCATCAACGGCAAGAAGACGGTGCTGCACCTCATTCCGTCGGGCATCCTGCGCGATGGCGTGCAATGCCTGATCGGCAATGGCGTGGTCTTGTCACCGGCCGCCTTGCGCCACGAGATCAGCGAACTCGAGAGCGAAGGCGTCGAGGTGCGTTCGCGCCTGAAGATCAGCCCGGCCACGCCGCTGATCATGCCGTATCACATTGCCGTCGATCAGGCGCGCGAAAAGGCTTCCGGGGCGAAAGCGATCGGCACCACCGGGCGCGGCATCGGCCCCGCCTACGAGGACAAGGTCGCCCGCCGCAGCATCCGTGTTGCCGATCTCATGTATCCGTCGGAATTGCCGGAAAAGGTGCGTATCGCCGTCGACTACCACAACTTCATCCTCACCCAATGGCTGAAGGCGGAGGGTGTCGACTATCGGAAGGTGCTCGACGAAGCCCTCGAATACAGTGAATACCTGCGCCCGATGATCGACGATGTGTCGACCCTGCTCTACGACGCCCGCCGGCGCGGCGACCACATCCTCTATGAAGGCGCGCAGGGTGCCTTGCTCGATATCGACCACGGCACCTATCCGTACGTGACTTCATCGAACACGACGGTTGGCGGCGCGCTCGCCGGTACCGGCGTCGGTGCCTCGGATATCGATTACGTGCTTGGCATCTGCAAGGCCTATGCGACGCGCGTCGGTGGCGGCCCGTTCCCCACCGAACTCGATGACGAAATGGGCGAGACGCTGCGCAAGCGCGGCAATGAGTTTGGTGCGAGCACCGGCCGCCCGCGCCGGTGTGGCTGGATCGATCTGGTCGCGCTCAAGCGTGCAACGCAAATCAATGCGATCAACGGCCTGGCCATCACCAAGCTCGATGTGCTTGATGGATTGCCCTCGATCAAGGTCTGCATTGCCTACGAATACCGCGGCAAGCGTCGCGACCTGGCCCCGCTCGATGCGGATGGCTGGGACGAGTGCAAACCGGTTTACCTGGAGTTCCCGGGCTGGGAGGAACCCACCTCGGGCGTGCGCGACTGGAACAAGCTGCCAGCCGCCGCACGCGCCTACCTGCGTGCCGTGGAGGAACTCTCCGGGTGTCACCTCGCCCTGGTCGCCACCGGTGCCGATCGCGACGACACCATCGTCCTGCGCGATCCGTTTGCCTGACCGGATCGGGCGAATTGCCTCGGCCGCGATGCCATGTCCGCCATGCATTGCATGAACGTGACCGTGGCGATATGGTGGCCGTTGGCACACGATCGCCGATCGCCCGCCCAATCGTCCACAAACCACTGCTGGGGAACACGAACATGTTGAACTCAAGAACCCGCACAATGAGCGCCCGATCGATCCTGGTCTCCGGCGCAATCCTCGTCGGGGCATTGCCGGCATTCGCTTCGCAACCGAGCGGCGATCCCGCACGCGATTGCCCGGCGCTCGCCAACAGCGCACAGCGCGAACCGACCTGGTATGCGACCGAGTGCCAGGCCTACATCCCGACCGTGAAGTTGCTGCCAGTGGCCAAGGCAGGCACGGCGCCGGCCACGATCGGTGATCCGGCCTACCAGCTCGATCTGCGTGCAACCCCGAACACGTTCGATACGTTCGCATTGCCAAATGCGGCGTCGCCGAGCTCAACGCCGACCACGACGTTTGATTCGTATGCGCTCGAACACGACAACGCGACCGGCGTGCTGTGGGCAATCGAGAATGTGACCTTCGCGCTCGGTACGGTCAACAAGGCCACCGGCGTGTTCACCGCGGGTCCGAGCACCGTCACTGGTCTCGTCGGCACTGACAGCATTACCGGCCTTGCCTTCGTCGACAGCAGTTCGACGTTCTATGTCTCCGCAGCCGATGGCACGGATTCCCGGCTCTATTCGTTGAACCCCGCCACCGGGGTTCTCACCAACATCGGTGCCATGGGTGTCCCATTGATGATCGACATCGCGATCAACAATGCGGGCCAGATGTATGGCCACGACATCAGCACCGACTCGATCTACTCGATCAACACGGCGACCGGGGCTGCGACCTTGATCGGAGCGACCGGAGCGGCGGCAAACTTTGCCCAGTCCATCGACTTCGACAAGAGCACCGGCGTGCTGTACGCATGGATCTACTCCGGTAGCGGTGTCAACCAGTTCGCCAGCATCGATCTCGCCACTGGCGCAGCGACAGCCGTGTCGACGCCGGCAAACAAGGAGTACGAAGGAGCATTGACGCCAGTCAGCCTGCAGAGCTTCAGCGTCGACTGATCGAGATCGTCACCCCGGATTGTCCGACAACGCCCCGGTTCCGGGGCGTTGTCGCATCAGGCTGCGGCTTTCGCGGCATGAACAACACCCCAACATCGGCCCCGGGAATGGCGCGCGTCGCGCCGCCCTGCGTCTGCGCCCGCAGCCGGTGCGTCAGCCCGGACTATTCATGAATAACGCACGCCCTCACTTGTCCCTTGAATCCACACGGCATTTCACTCATTCGGCGCTAGTGCCCACTATCGCCTCAATCGCGAAAAGCCGTGTGAATCCAATGTCCATGGCGATCATCGCGCGTATTCACGAATAATCCGGGCTAGACTGCCGCGGGCGCAAAAGAAAAACCCCGCACGAGGCGGGGTTTCTTGAAGCGTTCCGGATGTCGCAGGACTTCCGGAAGCAAGTTGTTGGTGCCCGGGAGAGGACTCGAACCTCCACGGGTCGCCCCGCTAGCACCTGAAGCTAGTGCGTCTACCAATTCCGCCACCCGGGCATTCCCCGTGCGGCATGGCCGTTCGGGGGCGCGAACGATACAAGGCAGGCGCGAGTCCTGTCAATCATTGCAGTGCGTGGATCGCTGATCGACGCCAAACGGAGTTCCAAATCACGTGACAAAGAAGAAGACCACAGGGAAGAAATCGGGCGGCAAGGCGGCTGCCGGCAAGGCAGCACAACGGCCGGCGCCACGCGGCAAGGCATCGTCCTCGCCCAAATCGGCGAAACCGAAGTTGCCGCCATGGATGCCGCAACACGGCGTGGCGACGAGCACGCATGCGGCGAAGGGTGGCAAACCGGTCATGCGGCCGGCGCGTCCGCTGGCGCGCACGTCGGCGGATCCCTTCGCGGCTCGCGAAGCGCAGCGCTACGAACGACCGATCCCGAGCCGCGAGGCAATCCTCGCCCTGCTTTCCGAGCAGGCCTCGTTGATGAAGACCGAGAGCGTCGCCGCGGCACTTGGCTTGCGCAGCGAGCAGGATGTCGATGCCCTGACCAAGCGCCTGGCGGCGATGGTTCGCGATGGCCAGTTGCTGCAGAACCGTCGCGGCGGCTACGGCGTAGCCGAGAAGCTCGATCTGATTGCCGGCGTCGTGCTTGCCAATGCGGAGGGTTATGGCTTCCTCAAGCCGGATGAGGGTGGCGAGGATCTTTATCTCTCGCCGGCGCAGATGCGCCTTGTCCTGCACGGTGATCGCGTGCTTGGCAGCGTGGTCGGCGTCGATCGTCGAGGTCGCCGCCAGGGTGCCATCGTCGAGGTGCTCGAACGCCGCGCATCGCGACTGGTCGGCCGCGTCGTCGTCGAGGAAGGGATCATCCTGGTTTCGCCGGACGACCGCCGTGTGCACCAGGACATCCTGATCCGCCCGGGTGACGAGCAGGGCGCGCGCGCCGGGCAGATCGTGATCACCGAGATCACCGATCCACCGACCCAGCACCGTGGCCCGATCGGGCGCATCCTCGCCGTGCTCGGCGAACGCCTGACACCGTCGATCATCGTCGAGATGGCGATTGCCAGCCACGGCCTGCCGCATGAATGGCCGGCCAATGTCGCCGGGCCGGCCGCCGATGTCGATCCGCAGGTACTCGACTCGGAAATCAAGGGTCGGGTCGATCTGCGCGCAATGCCCCTGGTCACCATCGATGGCGAGGACGCGCGCGATTTCGACGACGCGGTGTACGCCGAGGCGAATGCGCAGGGCTTTCGCCTGATCGTCGCCATCGCCGATGTCTCGCATTACGTCAAGGTCGGCACGCCGCTCGATGACGAGGCCTACCTGCGCTCGACCTCGGTGTATTTCCCGGGATTTGTCGTGCCGATGCTGCCGGAAACCTTGTCCAACGGCATTTGTTCGCTGAATCCCAAGGTTGATCGCCTGTGCATGGTTTGCGACATGCAGGTCGATCGCGCTGGCGAAGTGGTTGCCTCGAAGTTCTACGAGGCGGTCATGCGCTCGCACGCGCGCCTGACCTACAGCAAGGTGTGGGATGCGGTTGGCAAGAAGCTGGCCGATGCGCGCGACGAGATGGGCGCGTTGATGCCGCGCATCGAGAGCTTGCACCAGCTCTACAAGTTGCTGGCCAAGGCGCGCCAGAAGCGCGGCTCGATCGATTTCGAGAGCACCGAGGTCAAGTTCCGCCTGGCCGCCTCGGGCGAGGTCATCCAGCTTGGCGCGGAGCCGCGCAACGATGCGCACAAGCTGATCGAGGAATGCATGATCGCGGCCAATGTCGAGGCGGCGAAGTTCCTGCTCAGGAAACGCATCCCGGCTCCGTATCGCGTGCATGAGCCGCCGCCGGCGTCGAAGTTCGAGGACCTGCTCGAGTTCCTCAAGGAGTTCAAGCTGAAACTGCCGCCGGCGGGCGAGGTGAAGCCGGCCGACTTTGCCGCCTTGCTGAAGAAGGTGCGCAATCGCCCCGATGTCAGCCTGATCGAATCGGTACTGCTGCGCTCGCAGAGCATGGCCGTCTACCAACCCGAAAACACCGGCCATTTCGGCCTTGCGTTGGAGGCCTACGCGCATTTCACCTCGCCGATCCGGCGCTATCCGGATCTGCTCGTGCATCGCGCGATTCGCTATGCGCTCGGCGGCGACAAGCCCGCCAACTACGAGTACTCGCCGACGCGGATGGCATCGATGTCGGTGCATTGCTCGCACAACGAGCGTCGTGCCCAGGAAGCCGAGCGCGATGTCGACGAGCGCTACAAATGCGCATGGATGGAAAAACATGTGGGCAGCGAGTTCGACGGGGTCATTTCCGGCGTCACCTCGTTTGGCCTGTTTGTCGAGCTGAGCGAGTCGAAGATCAACGGCCTCGTGCACATCACGCAACTGCCCAACGACTACTACCACTTCGATCCAAAGCGGCACATGCTCAGTGGCGAGCGGCGTGGCCTGCAGTTCCGTCTTGGCGAGCCGGTGCGCGTCCAGGTGCTGCGCGCCAGCCTCGAGGATCGCAAGATCGATTTCCGCCTGCTCACCCAGGAAGAAAAGCGCAAGTCATGACGCAGCGGCGGCGCGGAGGCACAAGCGCCGCCCGCGCCTGAATGCGACAATGCGCACTTGCTGGGTCGCCGCGGCGATGCAGGTCGATCAACCATCAGGGTAACCGTCATCCATGAGCACCGAACTGCTGATCGGAATCCATTCGGTCGAGGCCGCGTTGAACTACGACGCGGCCAACATCAGCGAGCTTTATGTCGAAGCGGGGCAGCAGAACCCGCGCGTGCGCGAACTCGCCGAGCGGGCCCGCGACATGGGCATCAAGCCGCATGCGCGCGACAAGGCCGATCTCGACCGCATGACCGGTGGCGGGCGTCACCAGGGCATCGCGGCCATGTACAAGGCGCCGCCGCCGCGCAGCGAAAGCGAACTGCCCGGCTTGATCGAAGCGGCCGGGCAGGATGCGCTCATCCTTGTCCTCGATGGCGTCACTGATCCGCACAATCTTGGTGCCTGCCTGCGCAGTGCCGAAGCGGCCGGAGTAACGGCCGTGATCGTGCCCAAGGACAAGGCCGTCGGCATCACGCCAACCGTGCGCCGGGCATCCGCCGGGGCCGCGGATCGAGTGCCGTTCTTTGCCGCGACCAATCTCGCGCGCACCCTCAAGCTGCTCAAGGACGCCGGTGTCTGGTTGACCGGGTTTGCCGGCGATGGCAAGCAATCGCTCTATGCCAGCGACTTCAAGGGGCCGGTCGGCATTGTCATCGGCAGCGAAGGCGAGGGCATGCGCCGGCTCACGCGCGAGGCTTGCGATTTCGTCGCCGCGATCCCGATGCGCGGCAGTGTCGAGAGCCTCAATGTCTCGGTTGCCGCCGGCATCGTGCTCTTCGAGGTGCTTCGACAGCGCTCGTTGTGAGCGTATTGGCTATTGCGCGGAAAGCCATAATTCGCTACATCTTGTCGCAGTCGGGACGATTGGTGTCGATGCGGGCTTGCCTGCCAGGCCGGTTACCGCCCAGACTCGTGACGGCACATGTCGCAGGGGAGTAGGGAATGATTCGCATCGTCCTTGTCGACGACCACGAGCTCGTGCGTACCGGTTTCCGGCTGATTCTCCAGCAGCAGGCGGACATCGAGGTGGTTGGCGAGGCAGCGGATGGCGAGCACGGACTGGTGCTGCTGAAAACGCTCAAGCCCGACCTGGCGCTTGTCGATGTGCACATGCCAGGCGTCAGCGGCATCGAAGTGACCGAGCGCGTGCGCAAGCTCAAGCTGAAGACCCGCATCATCATCGTCACCATGGTCAGCGAGGCGCCGTTTCCACGCCGCCTGCTGGAAGCGGGTGCCAGTGGCTACATCACCAAATCCTGCCCTGCGCCGGAGCTGCAGCGTGCGGTGCGCCAGGTTGCCGACGGCCGCCGTTATCTGGCTCCGGGAATTGCCGAGGCGATGGCGCTCGGCGCAATTGACGGATCCGCGCAATCGCCGTTCGAAGAGTTGTCATCGCGTGAGCTTGAGGTGGCCTTGATGCTCGCGCGAGGCCAGCCGATGCCGGTCATTGCCGAATTGCTCAACCTCAGCAGCAAGACCGTGGCGACGTACAAGTACCGATTGTTTGAAAAGCTGAATATCGACAATTCGGTGACGCTCGCACACCTGGCCAGCCTGCACGGACTGCTCGACGCACCGGGCTCCCGCTGAAACCAGGGATCCGGCGTGCGCGGTTCGCCCGCACGCCGGATCAGTCGGGGTCAGTTGCTCAGGACTCGTCGGCCGGTGCTGACGGTTTCGCTGGTGCTTCGCTGCTGGCCGGCTTCGCCGATTCAGCATCGCGCGCCAACGATTTCGCTACCTCGGCGGCAACTTGCGGGTGCATTGCAAGGATCGGCGAGGGCTTGGTGACAGGCAGTTCGGAGCGGGCCGCCGGACGCACGGGAACCGAGAACAGATCCTCGACGGGCGGGCGCGATGGCGTGACCTGCGGTGCCGGATTGGGCGTCGGCACTTCGACCGTGGCCGGTCGCGGCGTTGACGCTGGAGCCGGAGCCGATGTCTGGGCCGGAGCCGAAGTCTGGGCCGGAGCCGAAGTCTGGGCCGGAGCCGAAGTCTGGGCCGGAGCCGAAGTCTGGACCGGAGCCGAAGTCTGGACCGGAGCCGAAGTCTGGACCGGAGCCGATGTCTGGGCCGGAGCCGAAGTCTGGGCCGGAGCCGAAGTCTGGGCCGGAGCCGAAGCTGGTACCGGAGCGGAAGCCTGCGCCGCAACCGGACTTTGCACGGAGTCTGCTGCAGATTTGACGGTGACATTGCTGTCCGTCACCGCCGCGGGCATGCGCGGGCCGGCCGAGCGATGGCGCTGGCGCGCGTCGGCATCTTCGTCGTCGAATGCTTCATGGGCGACGGCTGCAGCGGCGACACCGCTTGCCACCAAGTCCTCATGCTCGCCTTCACCCTCGCCCTTGCGCCGGCGACGACCACCGCGACGGCCGCGACGGCGCTTGCTGCCAGCGGAACCGGCCGCTTCCTGATCGTGGGCTTCGCCGGCACCGGGCGCAGCGACGAGCGCTTTCACCGGCAGCTTCTTCTCCTCGCTGGCGGCTTCGGCAATCGCGGCATCCGCGGCGACCGGTTTGCCCGCTGGCTTTTCACGATTGCCTTGCGGCAGCGCGGCGGTGCCGCTGGCTGGCTGCTTGCGGCCTTCGCGCTGCGGACGCTGTGGCTGATCCTGCCTGGCGGCCTTCTGTGCTTGCGGTTTGCGCGGATCGCGTGGTTCGTTGCGTGTGCCGTCCTTGCGTGGCGTGTCACCACGCGCACCGCGACCCTGTTGCTGTGGCCGCGAGGATCCCGTGCGGCCATCGCGTGCTTCACGCGGGTCACGGCGACCCTGCTCGCGTCTTGCGGGCGACGGCTCGGCGGCCTGCGGGGCAGGCTTGCTTCCAAACAGGCGTCCAAGCCAGGCCATGAAACCACCGGCAGGTTCGGCTGCCGGCGTTGCGGCGGCGGTCGCTGCCACGGTTTCGACAGACTTGACCGGGGCCGGACTGGCCGGAACGACGCGGCTGACGGCCGGCTGCTCGGCCTCGTCCTCGACCTTTGCCAGTTGCGGCAAGGGCGTGCTTGCCACAGGCGTCAAGCGCTGGTAACTCGGCTTGGCGTCTTCGCTGATGTCGGCGGAGCGGATGCGCTCGATGTGCAGGTGCGGTGTTTCCAGCTTGTCGTCGGCGACGACGATGACCTGGACTTCCTGGCGCACTTCGATCTCGCTGAGCTGGCGGCGCTTTTCATTGACGAGGAAGTTGGCAACTTCCGGCGGCGCCTGCACCAGCACCTGTCCGGTGTTCTCCTTCATCGCGTGTTCTTCAACCAGGCGCAGGGCCGACAGCGACAGCGATTCGACGCTGCGGATGCGGCCATGGCCGTCGCAGCGCGGGCAAACGATCTGCGTGGCTTCGCCCAGAGACGGGCGCAGGCGTTGGCGCGACAGTTCAAGCAGGCCGAATCGGGAAATGCGACCGATCTGCACGCGCGCGCGATCGACCTTCATGGCGTCCTTGAGTCGTTCCTCGACCTCGCGCTGGTGGCGCGGGCTGTCCATGTCGATGAAGTCGATGACGATCAGGCCACCGGCATCGCGGATGCGCAACTGGCGGGCGATCTCCACGGCAGCTTCAAGATTGGTGTTGAAGGCGGTGTCTTCGATGTCGCTGCCCTTGGTCGCCTTCGACGAGTTGATGTCGATGGCGGTCAGCGCTTCGGTCTGGTCGATGACGATGGAGCCGCCAGCGGGCAGGCGCACGGTGCGCTCGAATGCGTTTTCGATCTGCGATTCGATCTGGAAACGCGAAAACAGCGGCACCGTATCCTGGTATAGCTTGAGCTTGCGCAGGTTGTTCGGCATGACCTGCTGCACGAACTCGCGGGCATCGTTGTAGAGCTCCTCGTGATCGATGAGGATCTCGCCGATGTCGTTGCGCAGGTAGTCGCGCAGGGCGCGGATGATGAGTTTCGATTCCTGGTAGATCAGGAACGGTGCCGGGCGCGTGGTCGCCGCTTCCGCAATCGCCTTCCACAGTTGCAGCAGGTAGTCGAGATCCCACTGCAGCTCTTCGGCCTCGCGGCCCATGCCGGCGGTGCGGATGATCAGGCCCATTTCATCGGGCAACTGCAGCTCATCCATGGCGTCTTTCAGGTTCTGTCGATCCTCGCCCTCGATGCGGCGCGAGACGCCGCCGGCACGCGGGTTGTTCGGCATCAGCACCAGGTAACGACCGGCCAGGCTGATGAAGGTGGTCAGGGCGGCACCCTTGTTGCCGCGCTCTTCCTTGTCGACCTGGACAACGATGGTCTGGCCTTCCTTGATCAGCTCGCGGATGCCGGCCTTGTTTGCATCCACGCCGGGGGTGAAGTACTGCTTGGAGATTTCCTTCATCGGCAGGAAGCCATGGCGTTCGCCGCCATATTCGACGAAACAGGCTTCCAGCGAGGGCTCGACCCGGGTGATGCGGCCGAGATAGATGTTCGATTTCTTCTGTTCGCGGGAGGGGATCTCGACATCGAGATCGAACAGGGTCTGGCCATCGACGATAGCCACACGCAACTCTTCACGCTGAGTCGCGTTGATCAACATACGCTTCATTGTCGTGTTTCCTTGCAGGCGCTCGAACCGCTGCCGCGCGTTGCGCGCTACCCGGAGGTTTCGCGCCGCGCGATCCGCTTGGACCGGAATACCGGCCGCGGGATCGCCTGTGTTTGTCAAAAAGCCGACGCTTTCCGGGCGCCAGCGCTCATTTGGTGCATGCGCGGCCGGAAACCCTTTGCCACCGCGAGGGCGGCAAGCAATCTCCGATTCGAACCGTTACGATGCCCGGGCTTTGCAGGCCTGCATGCCCCTCAAACTTGAGTTCAGGCACCAGGGCTCGGGACAGGTGTAACAGTTGAATGCGCCTATGAGTTGTCTCTGGATCCCGGAATCGGGGGCCGGATGACGGCGCGATACGCGGGCGGAGTGTAGCAGTCAGATCCGGATTTTTTCAATGAAGACACACACTTCGGCCAATTCCGCAGATTCGCTCCCGGGGGGCGTTCAGCTTGTCAAGGTTGACGAGGATCGCGACGGCCAGCGCATCGACAACTTCCTCAGTGGGCGCCTCAAGGGCGTGCCGCGCAGCCTGATCTACCGCATCCTGCGTACCGGGCAGGTGCGCATCAATGGGCGCCGGGCCAAGCCCGACGTGCGCCTGAATGCCGGTGACGAGGTGCGCATCCCGCCCGTGCGCGTGGCGGAGCGCGAGGATGCGGGCATGCCCGCGCCCGGCCAGATGAATCGGGTCGAGCAGGCGATCGTGCACGAGGATCGCGATTTCCTCGTCCTCAACAAACCCAGCGGAATCGCCAGCCACGGTGGCAGCGGCATCAGCTTTGGTGCCATCGAGCTGCTGCGTGCGGCGCGGCCGAAAGACACCCTCGAACTCGTGCACCGGCTCGATCGCGATACCAGCGGCGTGCTCGTGTTCTCGCGCCGGCGCTCGGCCTTGACCGCGCTGCAGGCGGTGATCCGCGAGGGCAGGGCGACCAAGCGCTACATGGCGCTGCTGCAAGGACGCCTGGCGCAGGCGCGCATCACCATCAATGAACCACTGCGCAAGTCGATCCTGCAGGGTGGCGAACGCATGGTCCGCGTCGATGCAGCGGGCAAGCCATCCGTTTCGCATGTGCTGCGCCAGCAGCAGTTTGCCGACGCCGCGCTGTGCGAGATTGCCATTGAAACCGGGCGCACGCACCAGATCCGCGTGCACGCGGCACACATCGGCCATGCCGTGGCCGGTGACGAGAAGTACGGCGACCGCGCGTTCAACCAGCGCATGCGCGAACTGGGCTTGAAGCGCCTGTTCCTGCATGCGATGCGCTTCGAGTTCGAGATTGGCGAGCGCAGCTACAGCTTCACCGCGCCGATGCCCGAAGAGTTGCGCAGCGTGGTCAACGCGCTCGAGCGGCAACGCTGAGGCCTGCTAGAGGAAGAAGCGTGCGCTGACTTCCGCCGAATGCAGCCATTGCGGTGGCAATGAATCCGCCAGCAACAGGCCGCTGCAGGCATGCGCGACAATGTTCGCGAGCAGGGCGCGATGGCGTTGCCAGTTCCAGATCCAGACCAGGCCGGCGACAAAGCCGAGTTGCATGAGCATGCCGTTCGGCGTGTGCAGCAGGGCAAAGACCAACGCGGCACCGAGCAAGGCAATCCGCGAAGAACCGCTGATGCGCTCGAAGCGCTCGGCGACAATCACGCAGATGAGGAACTGCTGCACGGCCGCCCAGGCCAGGTAGCGGACCATCTGCGCCAGGCCCGGCAGCCGTTGCGGGAGCTGGCCGTGGGCGAGTTCGAGGATCAGGGCGACGCTCAGGACCACGGTGGCCAGGGCCACCCACCAGCCGCGCTTCAACGTGCGCGCACTGGGTTCCGCCGGGGCATCGCCAATCAACAGGCTCAGGGCGAAAAGGATCGTGGCGATGCAGGCACCGAGCACCAGCGGGCTGATGTTGTCGCCAATGAAACCGCCAATCACCACGACCAGTGGAACCACGGTGGCCGCCAGCAATTCAAGCGCGGCGCGCAGGCGTTGGTCGAGCGGCGGCTTGAGGCGCAGGGCGAGGAGAATCGCTACGTATCCGCCAAGCCAGAGCCAGGTGGCAACGGGCGTCGCGGCGTGCGGATCTGGCGCGCGCCAGGCTTGCGCGCCATCGGCCACGGCCTGGAAATCCCCGGCCGGCACGACCACGGCATCGGCAATGGCGTCGCGGATCTGGTCGCGCGCCCACAGGCTCCGCTCGACGCTGGCATCGAGTGGTAGTTGCAGGATGGGCCAGGTCATCTGTCCGGCATTTTCCGCAATGCGCGAGAGCGTGCGCTCGAACTCCACGCCATCGCGCGGATCCGGCAGCAGCGGCAGGGCCAGATCGACCAGTGCGTGCGCATCCAGATCCGTTCGCGTGCGCGCCCGCACGTGGCGCAAGGTCACGCTCGCGTTTGCCGGCCCTTCAAGGTACAGCCGCAGCATCGCCGCGCGCCGGGGCGGCGCACTCGCGCTGCCCTGGCACTGCCAATCGATGCTGCGCAGGTTGATTGTCAACAGCGATTCGCCACGTGCCAGGGGCGTTGTCGCACTCGTGCAGGTGGGGGCATCGAGTGATTCGGCGACAATCAGGCCCAGCGCTGCCGGGCCGTCCGTGCGCAGGTCGATGTCGAGCAGCGGAAAGCGCGCAAGATCCATGGCCGCGGCAAGGACCAGGCCGACCTGGATTTCATCGCCCCGCGAGCGCAGCTGGAACCCCTCTTCGACAAATTGCGTGTCCGCGGCACCAAAGGCACGCCCGGCGATGAGATCGTCGGCAGTTCGCGCCGACCATTGGTGCGGCGTGTCGGCGTGGGTCAGTGCGCCAAGCGTGGCACTGGCCGAGGCGAGCAGATGCTGGCGCAATTGATGGCGCGCGAGGAAATCCAGGGACGGCAACGCGGCCAGCGCGCAGACGACGCAAAGCAGCCAGGCGAAAACCCTTCGCAGCAACACGGGCATGCGTGCGTCTTCCTCAATCGCGGCCAAGCAGTGCTTCGACCCTGGCGGCACAGATGAAGTCGTTCAGGGACAAGCCGCCGACATCGTGCGTCGAAAAATGCAGGTGGCAACTCGAGTAGCCGATCTGCATGTCCGGATGATGATCCTCGGCGTGGGCAATCCAGGCAACCGCATTGACGAAGGCCATGGTGCGGTGGAAGTCGTCGAAACGGAACTCCTTCTCGATGCCTTGCCGCGGCGATGCCAGCTGCCAGCCGGGCAACAGGCCCAAGTGTTGCTGGATGTCTGCTGCGGCCAGGGCATCCTGCGCGCCCTTGCGCGGGCGGCAGTGGCCGCGGGCCAGTTCGTCAAGCGTCATGTACGGATCCTTCGGCAAAAAGCCAAGTATAAGCGGCTGCCGCAGGTGCCACGGTGCAATCACGATGAACAAGGACTAGAATAGTCCTGATTCAATCGAGGTATGACCGGGATGATCGAAATCAGTGAATCGGCCGCTGACTATTTTCGTGGCCTGATTGCAGCGCAGGATCTGCCGGGGCTCGGCATCCGCTTGCGGGCGATTGCGGCGGGAACCCCGCAGGGCGACTGCCAGCTCGAGTTCTGCGAACCGCGTGATCTGCGCGGCGACGAATGGGAGATTGAATGCCAGGGATTTTCCCTGTTTGTCGAAGCCGACAGCACGACGGCACTGGATGGCGCCAACATCGACTTCAACCGTGATGCAACCGGCGGGCAGCTCTCGATCAAGGCTCCCGGATTGCGCGGCGTGGCTCCCGCGGCCGATGCCAGCGTGGTCGAGCGCGTGCGCTACCTGATCGATGCCGAGATCAATCCGAAACTGGCCTCACACGGGGGCCGCGTCAGCCTGCGCGAGATCACCGCCGAAGGCATCGTGGTCTTGCAGTTCGGTGGCGGTTGCCACGGTTGCGGAATGTCCGAGGTCACCCTCAAGAACGGAATCGAGAAGACCCTGCGCGAGAAGATTCCCGAAGTGACCGGCGTGCGCGATGTCACCGACCACAAGAGTGGCAGCAAGCCTTACTACGATCGCAAGGCCAGCTGAAAAGCGCGGCTGGAAAAGCAGAATCCCGGCCTGCGCCGGGATTCCTTGATCCATCGGGATGGCGTCGAAGCGGCGCGGCTACTGGCCTTCCATGCGCCCATGCAGGTCGACCAGTTGTCCCGGCATGGCCGAGAAATACGCCGACAGGTTGTTGATGTCCTGGTCGGAAAGATTCTCGGCATAGACCGCCATGATCGGATTGTTCCGCTCGCCTGCACGGTATTCCTGCAGGGCGCGGGCCAGGTAGTCGGCATATTGGCCGGCCAGACGCGGATATATTGCCGCCGTTGAATTGCCGTCTGCACCGTGGCAGGCCTGGCAGGTCTGGGCGAGCACCTTGGCGGCTTCCAGATTGACTGGCGGCGCGGCAAATGCCGAGGTTGCGATCGAGGCGATGCCGAGCAGGGCAAATCGGGCCAAGGTCTTGTTGATCATCATCACTTGGCTCACTCCGCGCTTTTGAGGTTGGAAAGGAAGGCAGCGATGTCGGCAATGTCCGCATCGCTCATGCTTTCGCCCTGGGCGCGCATGGTCGGGTGCTTGCGTCCGCCATTCTTGTACTCGGTCAGTGCGGCCACGAGGTAGTCATAGTTCTGCCCGCCAATGCGCGGCACATGGTAGCTCGGGTAGGCATTCTTCCAGCCGGTGATGCCGTGGCAGCCAGTGCAGGTATAGGCCTTGAGGCGTCCTTCGGCAGGGTCGCCCTTGGCATCCTGGGCAAGTACGGTCGTGGTTGAAAACAGGGCAAGGACTAGCAGCAGCGCTCGGGTCATCTCGAAGGTTCCGGATCCGGCTGGTTGGAAGGGGGATTGCAGCAAGCACGGGAGTATAGCGATTTGAGTCGCGAAGGTCAGTGCCTGGGGTTTTCCCCTTGCCTATCCGGCTTGTGACTACTGGCTCAGGACAGGCGCTGCGCCGCCGCATATTCTCCTCCGCGACTCGCATTGGCCGCAGTCCAGCTCGAGCTGCCGGGAAGGTGGCAAGCAGGAAAAGCCGTCTCGCTCGTCTCGCTGCAGCCATTTTCATTCCACGTAAACCGTTTTCGCCACCGATGTATCCAAGGCTGTCCACATGCGGTCGGTTTCGTGCTTGATCACATATAGTGTTATGGTCTACTATAACACCATGTCATTCTGGGGTCGTGCAATGCCTTCTTTTTCCGACAGATTCTCCCTGCGTACGCTGGCGACAGGCCTCGCATTTGCCTTGCTTTTGCCCCTGCTGGCTTCCTGCAGCAAGCCCGGCGGCGATGCCAAGGCCGAAGAAGCGGCAACCGATGCATCGGTGCCGGTCGAGGTGGTGCCAGTGCAGCGGCGCTCGATCAGTGCCAGCTATTCCGGTACGGCGACGCTGGAGCCGGAAAGCGAGGCGCAGGTTGCGGCGAAGATCAGCGGCGTCCTGCTCAAGCTGCTGGTCGAGGAGGGCGATCAGGTCAAGGCCGGCCAGGTGCTGGCGCAGCTCGACGACGAGAATCCGCGGCTCAACTTGGCCAAGGCCGAGGCCTCGTTGCGCAAGCTGGAGAACGACTACCGGCGCTCGAAGGAAATGTTCGAGCGCAAGCTGCTCAGCGTCGAACAGAACGACAAGATCCGCTACGACCTGGAAACCCAGCGCGCGACATGGGAGCTGGCCAGGCTGGAACTGTCCTACACCAACATCACCGCGCCGATCAGTGGCGTCATCTCGCGGCGCATGGTCAAGGTTGGCAACTTCATCCAGGTCAACCAGGCCTTGTTCCAGATCGACAATTTCGATCCGCTGCTCGCCGTTCTCAATGTGCCCGAGCGCGAACTCAACACCTTGCATGCCGACCAGGTCGTGCGCCTGCGCGTCGATTCCATTGCCGATCAAGCATTCGAGGGGCACATCCAGCGCATCAGCCCGGTGGTCGATGCGGCGACCGGCACGTTCCGCGTGACCTGCGAATTCCGTGATGAGAGTCGGCGACTGAAGTCGGGCATGTTCGGCCGCCTCGAGGTCACCTACGCGCAGCACGAAGACGTGCCGACCATCCCGCGCGCGGCACTGATCGAGGAGGATGGCGAAACCGCCGTGTTTGTCGTGCAATCCGGTGCCGCCGTTGCAGCTGCCGAAGCGGACACAGCCAAGGCCAAGGCCGCCAATGCCCCGCCCGAGAAGGCCGCCGCGACCGACAAGAACGCCGAAGCGGGCAAGGATGCGCCGCCGGTTCCAGCCTGGGTCGCCAAGCGCCGCGTGGTCAAGGTCGGCTACGGCGATGCCAATCATGTCGAGGTGCTCGAAGGACTTGCCGAAGGTGATCGCGTGATCACCCTCGGTCGCTCGGCGGTGCGCGACGGTACCGCGGTGCAGGTGCTGGAGGGTGTGCAGTGAATATCGTCAATTTCGCCACGCGCCGGCGCGTCACCATCGGCATGACCACGCTGACCCTGGTCCTGTTTGGCCTGATTGCGTTGTCCGGGTTGAAGGTCAACCTGCTGCCGGATCTTTCCTATCCGACCCTGACCGTGCGCACCGAATACGAAGGTGCGGCGCCGATCGAGATCGAGAACCTGATCAGCCAGCCGGTCGAGGAAGCGCTCGGCGTGGTCAAGAACGTGCGCAGGATCCATTCCGTCTCGCGCACCGGACAGTCCGACGTGATCCTCGAGTTCACCTGGGGCACGAACATGGAACAGGCCAGCCTCGAGACCCGCGACAAGCTCGATATCCTGAGCCTGCCGCTGGAAGCGAAGAAGCCGATCCTGCTGCGCTTCAATCCGTCGACGGATCCGATCATCCGCCTCGGCCTCAGCGGTTCCGCCGCGGATGCCGGATTCAACGAAGCCGAGCTGAAGCAGCTGCGCCGTTTTGCCGATGACGAATTGAAGAAGCGCCTCGAACCGGTCGCCGGCGTCGCTGCGGTCAAGGTTGGCGGCGGCCTCGAGGACCAGGTCAGCGTGGCCCTGGACCAGCAGAAACTGGCCCAGCTCAACCTCACCGTCAACGACGTCGCCGCGCGCCTGCGCAACGAGAACGTGAACGTGTCCGCCGGGCGCATCGAAGAGGGTAGCCAGCGCTTCCTCGTGCGCACGATCAACCAGTTTGCCAATCTCGATCAGATGCGCGACATGCTGCTCAAGGTCGAGAACGGCGTGCCGATCCGCCTCAAGGATGTGTCCGATGTGCGCCAGGACTACAAGGAGCGCGAAGGCATCGTGCGCATCAATGGACACGAGGCGATCGAGCTTGCCGTGTACAAGGAGGGCGATGGCAACACGGTGGCGGTGGCCAAGGCGGTCAACCAGAAACTGGAACAACTGAAGAAATCCTTGCCGCCCGGCGCGAGCCTGACCACGATCGACGATCAATCGGTGTTCATCCAGCACTCGCTCGATGACGTGCGCAATGACGCCTTGATCGGCGGCACGCTGGCCGTGTTGATGATCTTCTTCTTCCTCGGCCATGCGCGCAGCACCTTCATCATCTCGCTGTCGCTGCCGATCTCCCTGATCGCGACCTTCTTCTTCATGGGCCAGGCTGATCTCAGCCTCAATGTCATGTCGCTCGGCGGCCTCGCCCTGGCCACCGGCATGGTCGTTGACGATTCGATCGTCGTCCTGGAAAACATCGCGCGCCTGCGCGAGCAGGGCATGTCGGTGATCGACGCGACGGTCAAGGGCGCCAGTGAAGTGAGCATGGCGGTGACCGCCTCGACCCTGACCACGGTGGCGGTGTTCCTGCCGCTGGTCTTCGTCGAAGGCGTGGCTGGCCAGTTGTTCCGTGACCAGTCGCTGACCATCACCTTCGCCATGCTGATTTCGCTGGTCGTGGCGATGACCCTGATCCCGATGATGGCCTCGCTGCACGGGCGCTCGCCGCTGGCCTTCCGCGATGAGCCGCAACGGCAGCCGCGGCCCTTGCCGCAAAACAGGGTCGGACGCTTCTTCGTGCGCATTTTCCGCTTCATCGGCGAGCTGCTCTTCCAGATCCTGCCGCGCACGATTTTTGCCTTGTTCCACTGGGGCGCCATGGCCTTTGATCGCACCATCGGTGCGCTGCTGCGCTGGACAGGAAGGCGCGTCGTCGGTGCCTACGACCGCTCGGCCCGCGTCTACCACCGCATGCTGCCGGGGGCGATGGATCGGCCGTGGGCGGTGCTCGGCACGGCGGCGCTCGCCTTCGCCATCAGCATCGCGGTGATCCCGAGTCTTGGCATGGATCTGATTCCAAGCCTGGCCCAGGGTCGTTTCGAGACGACGATAAAGTTGCCGCCCGGCACGCCGCTGGCCGATACCGATGCCCTGGTCGCGCACGTTGAACTGCAGCATGCGCGTGATCCGAATATCGCCTCGATCTATGGTGTTGCCGGCACCGGCACGCGGCTTGATGCAACGCCAACCGAATCGGGTGAAAACATCGCGCGCCTGCTGGTCACCTTGAAACCCGGTTCCGGTGATCGCGAGGAAGCCGCGGCGATGAACGCGCTGCGTGCCACCCTGGCGGCGCGTCCCGATATCCAGGTCAAGTTCGCGCGCCCGGCCTTGTTCAGTTTTTCGACGCCGCTGGAAATCGAGATCCGTGGCTACGATCTCGCTGCGCTGACCACAGCCGGCAAGAAACTCGGCCAGCTGCTCGGCAAGTCCGATCGCTTCGCCGATATCAAGTCCACCGTCGAAGACGGCTACCCGGAAGTGCAGATCCGTTTCGACCAGGATCGTGCGGCGGCGCTTGGCCTGACCACGCGGCAGATCTCCGATGCGGTGGTCAGCAAGGTTCGCGGCGATGTCGCCACGCGCTACAACTTCCGTGATCGCAAGATCGATGTGCTGGCGCGTGTGCGTGAAGCGGATCGCGCCAGCGTCGACGACATCCGCAACCTGATCGTCAATCCGGGATCCGATCGCCCGATCCGCCTGTCGGCGGTCGCCGAAGTCAGCGCCAGCGAAGGGCCCAGCGAAATCCATCGCGTCGACCAGGAACGCGTCGCCATCATCTCGGCCAATCTGCGCCACGGCGATCTCGGCAGCGCGGTCGCCGAGGTCAACTCGATCCTCAAGAAGACTCCGCTTGCCGCCGGCGTGTCGGTGCACATCGGTGGCCAGGGCGAGGAAATGAACGCCTCGACGCGCTCGATGCTGTTTGCCTTTGGACTGGCCATCTTCCTTGTCTACCTGGTCATGGCCTCGCAGTTCGAATCGCTGGTGCATCCCTTCGTCATCATGTTCTCGATCCCGCTCGCCCTCGTCGGTGCCGTGCTCGCGCTCAAGCTCACCGGCACGCCGATTTCGGTGGTCGTCTTCATCGGCTTGATCATGCTCGCCGGCATCGTCGTCAAGAACGCGATCGTGCTGATCGACCGCGTCAACCAGTTGCGCGAGGAAGGCCACGCCAAGCGCGAGGCGATCATCCTCGCCGCCGAATCACGCCTGCGCCCGATCGCGATGACCACACTGGCGACCTTGCTGGGCTTCCTGCCACTGGCAATCGGTCTCGGCGAGGGCTCCGAGGTGCGCTCGCCAATGGCGATCACGGTGATCGGCGGACTCGCCGTATCGACCTTGCTGACCCTGGTCGTGATCCCGATTGTCTACGAGCTGGTTGATCGGAAACCCGACGCCTATTACGTCGCCCGCGGCGCGCGCAAGGCGCAGGATGTGGATTCGACTGATCCATCGACCGAGCCCGCGCCGGATGCGTCGCTGGGTGGTTTGAGCGGGGCGCACTCGTGAGCGCGCCGGCGAACGCAATCCTTCGCCCGCAAGACACCGCGGACAGTCCGGGAGGCGTGCGATGACTCTCGCTGAACTCAGTCTCAAGCGTCCGGTGACGGCGATCATGTTTTTCATCTCGATGACCGTCATCGGGCTGCTGGCGGCATTTCGCTTGCCGCTGGAATACATGCCGGACATCGAGGCGCCGTTTCTTTTCATCAACGTGCCTTATCCGGGTTCCACTCCGGCAGAGATCGAGCGCACGATCGTGCGCCCGGTCGAAGAGGCGTTGTCGACATTGACCGGCATCCAGTCGATGAACTCGGAGTCGCTTGCCGATGGCGGACAGTTGTTTCTCGAGTTCAAGTGGGGCCAGAACGTGGCCAACAAGGCGGTCGAGGCGCGCGACAAGATCGATGCCATCCGCGCCGATCTGCCGGATGACCTGCAGCGCTATTTCGTGCTCAAGTTCGCCACGTCCGATCAGCCGGTGATGCAACTGCGCATCTCCAGCGATGGTGATCTTTCCAACTCCTGGGAGTTGCTGGACCGGAAATTGAAGCGCCCGCTGGAACGCCTGCCCGGTGTGGCCAAGGTGTCGATCGAAGGAGTCGCGCCACCCGAGGTGCAGATCGAGTTGTCGTCGGATCGCCTGACCGCCCACAACGTCAATCTCAACGATCTTGCCCGGCTGCTGCGCGATGCGAACTTCTCGACCTCGGCAGGGCAGATCCACGACGATGGCATGCGCTACCGCGTGCAGCCGCTGGGCGAGTGGCGCTCGCTCGACGAGATCCGCGAGCTGGTTCTGGACAACACGGGTTTGCGCCTTGGTGATATTGCCGATGTGCAGTTGCGCCCGGCCCTGCTCGACTACGAGCGTCGCCTCGACCAGCGCCCGGCGGTGGCGGTCGACATCAGTCGCGAGCGCAGTGCCAACCTCGTCGACGTCGGCCGTGCAGTCCTTGCCGAAGTGGAAAAAGTATCACGTGATCCGGAAATGAAGGGGCTCAGGCTGTATTTCCTGCAGAACCAGGCCAAGGGCGTCACCGATTCCTTGCGCGAACTTGGCAAGGCCGGGCTTGAAGGCACGCTGCTGTCGGTGCTGGTGTTGTTCTTCTTCCTGCGTGACTGGCGGGCGACGGCGATGGTTTCGCTGGCCATTCCGATCTGCTTCATCATGACCCTGGGCTGCATGTATTTCTTCGGCATCAGCCTCAACATCCTGTCGATGATGGGCCTGCTGCTTGCCGTCGGCATGCTGGTCGACAATGCCGTGGTTGCCGTCGAGAGCATCTACCAGTATCGCGAGCGCTACCCCGACCGGCCCTGGTACAGCGCCGTCGAGGGCACGCGTGCGGTGGGTACGGCGATCACCGCCGGAACCTTGACCAGCATCATCGTGTTCCTGCCGAACGTGTTTGGCGAACCGACGCCGATCGCGATCTACCTGACCCAGGTCGCCGTGTCGATGGCCATTGCGCATGTTGCCTCTTGGCTGGTCGCGATCAGCCTGATTCCGATGCTCGCCTCGAAGTTGCCGCCACCGAAGTTCATCGGCAGGGAGAATTCGATCACCCGCTTGCAGCAGCGCTATGGCCGCTTCATTGACTGGACGCTGGCGCATCGGCGCAAGACCATGCTCGGCCTGCTGGCGCTGTTGCTGCTGAGCATCGTTCCGATGACGCAGACCAAGTCGGACATGTTCCCGTCCGGGGAAACGCGTGAGTTGCATCTGAGCTACGAGCTCAATGGCCATTACCGCTTGCCGCAGCTGGAGCAGTCGGTCGGCCAGGTCGAGCAATACCTGGCCGAGCACAAGGACGAGTTCGAGATCCGCAACATCTACAGTTATTTCAATGAGCGCGGTGATGCCGCGACGAACATCCTGCTCACCGATGATGCCGATGCCAGGCGCAAGGCCAGCGAGATCATGGATGACATCCGCAAGGGCCTGCCCAAACTGGCAATCGGCACGGTGTCGTTTGATCGCAACGGCGGCAACAACGACGGCATCAAGCTGTCCCTGATTGGCGACTCCAATGAGACCCTGCACGAGCAGTCCGCCAGCGTCATCGCCCTGCTCAGCCGCATCCCCGGCTTGCACGACGTGCGCCTCGACGAGGGTGCGCAAAACCGCGAGATCGCCGTGCACATCGATCGCGAACGGGCGCGCACCTATGGTTTCAGCGCCAACGATGTCGCCCAGTATGTGTCGATTGCGCTGCGCGGCGCGCAGCTTCGCGATTTCCGTCGCGGCGATACGCAGATCCCGACCTGGCTGCGTTTCCAGAATGCCGATGCGCAAAGCATCAACGACCTGTCCGATTACAAGCTGCGCGCGGCGGACGGCAGCCAGGTACCGCTGATGGCGATGGTCGACCTGCAGACCCAGGACGCGGCATCGAGCGTTCGCCGGCAGGATCGGCAGACCGCCTTGCCGATCCAGATCAATCTCGACAGCAAGACCACGCCGGACGAGGCGCGCCAGCGCATCAAGGACGCCATGGAAAAGGTCGCGTTGCCGGCCGGCTATGGCTGGACGTTCGGAACCTCGTTCCGCAATGCCGACGAGACCGGCGAGGTCATGATGTTCAACCTGCTCATCGCCTTGTTGCTGGTCTATGTCGTGATGTGCGCCATGTTCGAGTCGATGATCTATCCGGCGGCGATCATGACCACCTTCGTGTTCTCGATCTTCGGTGTGTACTGGTTGTTCTGGCTGACCGGAACGACGTTCTCGTTCATGGCCATGATCGGCATACTGATCCTGATGGGCGTGGTCGTGAACAACGGCATCGTCATGCTCATGCACATCAACCAGCTGCGTCATGAAGGCATGCTGCGCTCGGCGGCGCTGGTGCAAGGCAGCAAGGACCGCCTGCGCCCGGTGTTGATGACCATGGGCACGGCCATACTCGCCATGATCCCGCTGTGCATCGGCACGGTGCAGGTCGGTGGTGACGGCCCGCCGTATTTCCCCATGGCGCGGGCGATTGTCGGTGGCCTGATGTTCTCCACCATCGTCACCCTGATGGCCTTGCCGGTGATTTATTCCCTGCTCGATGATGCGCGCGGCTGGATTCGCAACGTGGGCCGGGACGGACGCTCGGGCAAGCTCCTGCGCGAGCGCCCGCTGGCTTCCTGATGGCTCGTCGCGTTACGGCGCAGTCCGGCAGGCGGACTGCGCCTGCGTTTCCTCAATCCGTCGAATCCTTTTCGTCGGCATAGATCGCCACATGCGCGACACCGTCCGCGCCGACCCAGGCGCGGAACATGCCATCGGTGTTGAAGGGCATCGCCATGCTGCCATCGGCGGCGAGGGCGATCGCGCCGCCATCGCCGCCGAGTTTCGGGATGTCCTTGTTGATGACCTGTGCGGCGGCTTCGGCGAGCGGTTGCTTGAGCAGGCCGACGCGCATGCAGATCGAATGCGCGGCGACGGTGCGCAGGTAGTACTCGCCCCAGCCGGTGCCGGACACGGCGCAGTTGGCATCGGCATAGGTACCGGCACCGATCACCGGCGAGTCGCCAATGCGCCCGAAGCGCTTGTTGGTCATGCCGCCGGTCGATGTGCCGGCCGCGAGATGGCCGCTCCTGTCGAGGGCGACTGCGCCGACGGTACCGAAATGTTTCGCGGTTTCGGGGTCGGCATGGGCAACGCCGGCCTTTTCCTCGGCGAGCGCCTTCTGCAATTGTTGCCAGCGCCTCTCGGTGCGGAAGTAAGCCGGTTCGACCAGGGTGATGCCATTCGCCTTGGCGAAGTCCTCGGCACCGCGTCCGGCCATCATCACGTGTGGCGATTTCTCCATCACGCTGCGCGCCAGCAGGATCGGGTTGCGCACGGTGCGCACGCCGGCGATGGCGCCGGCCTTGAGCGTGCTGCCGTCCATGATCGCCGAATCGAGTTCGTTGTGTCCGTCGTGGGTGAACACCGCGCCCTTGCCGGCGTTGAAGTTCGGGTCATCCTCAAGCACGGTGATCGCGGCGGTGACTGCATCAAGCGCAGGTTTGCCGGATTTGAGTTCGGCGTAGCCGGCGTTGACGGCCTTGAGCAGGGCGGCGCGCACATCGGCTTCGATGGTTGCGGTCATGTCGCTGCGGACGACGCCGGCACCGCCATGGATGACCAGCACGGGTCGGGTCTCCGCGGCGGTCACGGCGCAACTGGTGGCGAGCAGGATGGCGGCACAAAGCGGGTTCAGTCGGTTCATGGATTTTCTCGTCGGGAGGCGGTGGGTGCCGAAGTTTCGGCAGCCTCGTGGATGTTCAGGATGCCACGCTCGACATCGACCGTGCGTTGGAATGCCGGATGTTGCACCTCGAATGTGCGCAGGTTCGCGTGGCTGTCCGTGCCGATGCCGGTGATGCGCATGCCGGCCCAGCTCAACGGACTGCCGGCGGCGACGACGCCTGGCGCAGTGGATGGCTGCACCAACCAGGCGTAGCCGCCGCTGCCACTGAACACCGTGGCATTGCCCTTGCCGTCGATGCACAGCGCGGTGTTCTCGTCGATGCCCATGCCAATCGGTCGGTCGAGCAACTGCGTGGATTGCGCCTTGGCGAGGAACGCGATCAGCCGTCCAAGGCGCTCGCGCTTGCCGAAATGGCTGTCGGTGATGATGCGATCGAGAAAGCGCAGGTGCAGGAAATCGTGATCCAGGGTGACCGCTGCGCCGAGTGGATCGGCGAGCGCTGCCGTCGAGGTGATGCTGCCGCCATCCAGTGCGCCGTAGCTGGCCGCGCCGAGAATGGCGAGTCCGGCACTGGTTCCACCCAGCGGTTTGCCTGCGCGCACATGGCGATCGAGTGCCGCATTCAATCGCGTGCCCTTCCAGAAGCGGATGTAGTTGGACTGGTCGCCGCCGGCAATGAAGATGCCATCGGCGCGTTCGATGGCCTCGATGACGAAGGCGTCATCCGCCGCTTCGCGCTGGCTGAAGACAAAGGTCTCGACCGAGCTGACGCCGCCAATGTCGTGGTACAGGCGATTCTGCAGGTCATCGTCGCCGGAAGCTCGCAGGATCACAATGTGGCCGCCGGCGGTACGCTGCACGAACCAGTGGAAGGCGTCATCGATCCAGTCGCCGCCGCCCATCAGCATGAGGCCGAAGCTCGGCTGTCCACTTGTTTCGGCGCGGGGGTCGCCAATCGAGTGATGGCGAAAACCCGCATGCCTGCCTTGATCGGCATACGCATTGGCAGCAAGCGCACACAAGGTGGCAAGGAAAAGGACTGCAAGCAGCCGGAAGATGCGGGAGTTCAACGCGGAAGGCATGCCTGGCACCGGTGGCGAAAGCCTGCGAGCTTGCCATGCCGCGGGGTGCCGCTCAATTGCATCGGGCAGTACCTTCGTCGTCTTCTCAGTTGCCCGGATCAAGCCCAGAATGGGCAGGCGGAGGGAGTGTCCGAAACGCCTGCAAGGCTGGTTCCGGCATTCATCCGCAGTGATTCCCCACCGATCGTTGCGTTCACCCAATGAGAACTCCCATGCGCAGAAGCCCATTGCTGTTGCCCATCCGTCTTGCCCTGTATGGATCGCTTGCCCTCGCCAGCGGTTCGGTCTTCGCCCAATCCACCACGGAGTCGGCCGATCCCGGCGCGACGCTGGATGTCGTCACGGTGACCGGCTCGCGCATTCCGCGCGCCCAGGTCGAGGGACCGGCACCGATCACCGTAGTCACGGCCGAGGAGATCAAGGCCGGCGGATTCGGCAGCATCCCCGACGTGTTGCGCTCGATCACGCAGAACGGTGGCGAGACGCAGAGCCAGCAATCGTCGAGCGGCGCGGATTTCTCGCCCGGCGCGCAACAGGTCGATCTGCGCGGGCTGGGTCCCAACCACACCCTGGTTCTCGTCAACGGTCGCCGCATTGCCGACTTCCCGATGCCGTTCAAGGGACGCAGCAATTTCACCGACATCTCGAGCATCCCGATCGGCATGATCGATCGCATCGAGATCCTCACCGGCAGCGCCTCGGCGGTGTACGGTTCGGATGCGATTTCCGGCGTGGTCAACTTCATCCTGAAATCAAAGGCTGACGGCACCACGGTCGATTTCCGCTATGGCGATACCCAGCACGGCGGTGGCGAGTCCTACAAGCTCAATCTGTCGACCGGCTTTTCCAGCAACGATTTCAATCTCGTCTTCGGTGCCGAGGTCATCGACCAGAAGCCGCTGTGGGCGTATGACCGCGACATCCAGGACTCCACCGCCGATGCGCCGACATCACGCTCGCGCACGCCCCGGCGCACTTTTCTCTACACCGACTACTACGACGACTACATTGATCCGGGCGAGGATGTCTGCGCCGGGCTGGCCCATCTCAACGGCGGCACCACCATCTACGCCAACCGCGCCAACTACGGAAATTTTTGCGGCAGCCGCGAATCCATCGGCTATGGAACGATCCTCAGCCAGCGCCAGGGCATCAACACCTACACCTCGATGAACATGCCGCTTGGTGATTCGCTCAACTGGTTCGCCGACATCCAGGCCGGTTACAGCAAGGTCAAGCTGTTCCGCGATGTCGAGCAGTGGAGCTACATGGCCGCGGATGGCAACGAGGAAGGATATTTCTACAATCAGGCAAGCGGGCAGGTCGAATACTGGGGCCGCCAGTTCACGCCGGAGGAAATGGGTGGACTCGACCGCGGCAAGATCGAGACGACGCAGAAGACCTTCGGCCTTACCACCGGCCTGCGCGGCTCGTTCGGGCAAAGCTGGGATTACGAGGCGTCGTTCAGCCATTCGCAGTACGAGGCCACGATCAGCTGGCCGCAGATTGTCGCGGCGCTGGCCAACAACCTTTACCTCGGACCGCAACTGGGCATTGACGAGGACAGCGGATACCCGATTTTCAACGCCGATCCGAGCCGCCTGTTCACGCCGCTGACCCGCGGCGAATACGATTCCATCGCGCAACGCACGGTCTATCATCCGCAATCGCAGAGTGACACCCTTGCCTTCACCTTTTCCAATCTGGATCTGTTCCAGTTGCCGGCCGGGGCGGCGGGGTTCGCCGGTGTCGTCGAATACGGCTACCAATCCTATGACCTGAAGCCCGACCCGCTGGCGACGCAGTACTACTACTACAGCTGGAAGGATTCCGATGGCAGCGGCAGTCGCAATCGCTGGGCGGCCGCAGGTGAATTGCGCATGCCCTTGCTCGACAGCCTGAGCCTCAGCGTCGCCGGTCGCTACGACGACTATCGCTTTGCCGGCAACAGCGCGGACAAGTTCACCTACAGCGCCGGCCTCGAGTGGCGACCGGTGGAATCGCTGCTCGTGCGCAGCTCGTACGGAACGGCATTCCGCGCGCCCGACCTGCACTACGTCTATGCCGGCGTCGGCAATGACGAAACCGGTGGCACCGACTACTACCGCTGCCGCACCGAGGAGCCCGATGAGGATCTCACCGACTGCTCGTACTCCGATGAGGGCCTGATCCGCACGCGCAGCGGCAATCGCGCCCTGGGACCGGAAACCAGCACCTCGTGGACAGCCGGGTTTGTCTTCTCGCCGCGCGAGAATTTCGATGTGTCGATCGATTATTTCAATATCGACATGCGCAACCAGGTGCAGGACCTGAGCACCGATCGCCTGCTCCAGCTCGAAGCGAATTGCCGCATTGGCAGCGACGTCAACGGCAATCCGGTTGATCCGTCCTCGCCGAGTTGCATCGACGCGATCGCGCGCATCAATCGCCTGTCCAACGGCAACCTCTATGGCATCACGGTCAATCCGGTCAATGTCGCGCGCGAACGTACCAGCGGCGTGGACCTGAGCGCACACTACCGGCTTGCCACCGGCATCGGCGATTTCCGCTTTTCCGGCAACTACACATGGACGCGCGAGCATCTCTTCCAGCAATACTCGGGCGATGCGGAAATCGACGAGTTCCTCGTCAACAGCGGCTTCGACATCCCGCGCAACAAGGCCAGTGCCAGCGTTTCCTGGGAGAAGAACGCATGGACCGTGACCCTGCATGGCGATCGCCTCGGTCGCCTGCCGAACTCCGATTCGTATGACCAGATCGTCGATACCGAAGCCGGCGAGGAGGCATGGATCGGCGCGACCTACCGCTACAACCTGTCGACCGAGTATCGCTTCAACGAGCGCATGCGGCTGTCGTTTGCGGTGACCAACCTGTTCGACAAAATGCCACCGAAAGACCCCAGCTACACCTCCTATCCGTACTACGATGTTTCCTGGTTCGATTCGATGGGGCGCAGCTACTACGTGCAGTTCACCACCAGGTTTGGTGGTGGCGCACTGTAGGCATGCAGCGGATGTGACAACGCCCGCTCCGCAGCCAGCGGAGCGGGCGTCCATCGGCCAAGCCGAAGCGGGCGGTTCCTGCATGCGCCTTGATGGATGGCGGATTTCCCCGGCCTGTACCTTTGTCCGATGACAGGCGCAGTCGTGCTTGCTACGGTGCCGGCATGAAAACACCCTGCAGATTCAGCCTCGGCATGCTTGCCGCGCTCAGCCTCGCCGCATGCGCGAGCCATCGCACCGCCTCGGAGAAAGCCGCCATGTCCGATGGACTCGTCAGCGAGATCCGCGTCACCACCCATCATGGTGATGACGACCTGCTCAGCGCAGGCCTTGGCCTGGCCGGCTTGCGCGAAGCGCCACCGGGGTTTGCCGACGAGGAATCGCCCACTGCGGCCGAATTGCGACGACGCGCGATCTATTCGAGCTGGCGCGGCATCGCCGATCTCGGGCCTCTTGGCGGCTACGGCGAAATCTATGGCGCTGTGCCGCTGGTGACGGGCCGCGAGTTCAGCGCGTTTGCACGCTTGCCGAAGGCGAAATCGCCGCATCGCGTGTTGCTGCAGGTGCCGGATTTGTTTGATCGCGACAAGCGCTGCGTGGTGGTGACGGCTTCCTCCGGATCGCGTGGCGTCTATGGCGCAATCTCGCTGGCCGGTGCCTGGGGTTTGCCACGCGGTTGCGCGGTCGCCTACACCGACAAGGGCACCGGCTCCGGCTATTTCGATGTCGCCAGCAGTACCGGCGTTGCCCTCGATGGCACGCGCGCCGTGCGCGGCAGCACGCAACTTGAATTTGCGCCCGATGACGATGCGGAGATCGCGGGGCCGAACCAGGTACTGGTCAAGCACGCGCATTCCGGCGACAACCCCGAGGCCGACTGGGGTCGTCATGTCTTGCAGGCGGCCCGCTTCGCCTTGCATGCGCTCGATCAGGCGTTTCCGGAGCAGGCGCCTTTCGCCGCCGAGAACACGCGAATCATCGCCGCGGGAATCTCCAATGGCGGCGGGGCGGTCCTGCGCGCTGCGGAAGACGATGGCGGCCTGCTCGATGGCGTGGTCGCGGTCGAGCCGAATATCTGGGCCGGCGAGGGCGGTCGCGCCTTGTACGATTACGCAACCGAAGCGATGTTGCTGATGCCGTGCGCGCTGCTTGATCCGCGTTTTGACAACACCCCGTTCGCCCGCGTTGCCGGCGCGCCGCCGCCGGCCTGGGTGACGCGTTGCGAAACGCTGAAGAACGAGCGCTGGCAGTCCGCGGATTCGACGGCATCCATCGCCGCCCTGGCACTCGGCAACCTGCACGCAACGGGCTGGACCGACGAGGCCCTGGCCAGCGCGGCGACATCGACCGCACTCGATCTTTGGCGCGCGGTGACGGTCACCTACGCCGCCGCCTATGCGCGGACCGGTGTCGGCCCGATGCCATGCGGTTTTGGCCTCGCCGCGACCGATGCCACGGGCAATGCGCGTATGGCGTCGCCACTCGAACAAGCCAGTTGGTGGGCCGATGCGACGGGAATCCCGCCCGGTGCCGGCGTTGGCATCCTCGACAGCATGGCGGTTGGCAAGGATGCGACCTGGCCAGGGTCGAAATGCCTGAGCCAGTTGTGGAGCGAGTCGAGCGAGCTTGGCTTGCTCGTCTACACCGGTGCCGGAGAAACGCGGGCCGCCTTGCCGCGTGCGGATCTGCCGATGATCATCGTCCATGGCAAGGCCGATGGCCTGGTGCCGATGGCCTTCAGTGCCGAGCCTTATGTGCGCTGGCTGGAAGCAAACGGGCGCAAGCCGGTGTTCTGGAAAGTCGGACACGGCCAGCATTTCGATGCCTTCCTCGCCTTTCCCGGATTCGGTGATGCACATGTGCCGGTGATGCCCTATGCCTATGCCGCCCTCGACCAGTTGTGGGCGCATGTCGCGGCTGGTGAAGCGCTGCCGTCGAGTCGCGAGATTGCGACGACGCCACGCGGCAAAGGCCCGCTCGGCGCCAGCCAGCTCGGCGAATACTGACCCCGCCAGTTCGCCGCGGCGACGCGTGCCCCGTTATCATGAGCGGCAAGCGGCCTGCTGGCCGCAGCTGATCCGCAACCGGAGCACGAGTCATGAGCGAACCGCTGGATGTAGGCCAATGGGCGAAAAACTGGGAGGCGATGGCGCGCCAGGCCCAGTCCGCGCTGAGTGGAACCCCGGGCATGCCCGCCTGGGGCAGCGCGCCAGCGCCCGCCGCGGCGTGGATCGGCAACATGGCCAAGGCCAATCCTTTCGCCGGCGGCAAGCAGCAGAGTGAGGCGATCGAACACCTGCTGGCCGGCGCGCAAGGCTATCTCGGCATGCTGCAAAGCCTGGCCAATGGCGCGATGGGGCAGGGTTCAAACCCGCTTGCCGATGCCTTTGCCGGCAGTGGCTTCGCTGGCGCATTCCCGGCCTCGGCCATGGGCAATCCGTTCGCTGCGGCGATGCGCGGTTTCGGCAACCAGGGCGCGCGTGGTTTCGAGCAGATGATGGAGCAGTTCGCCACTGCGGTCGGGCCGATGTTCGACAAGGCCAAGGGCGGCTTGCAGATGCCGGCTTTCGGCCCGCTTCGCGAGAAACAGGAAAACCTGCAGAAAACCGCACAGGTGTTCATTGATTACCAGGAGCAGAGCGCGCGCTACGACCGCCTCATGCTCAAGGTCGCCGAGCAGAGTTTTGCGCGCTTCCAGCTCAAGCTTGCCGAGCGCGAGGAGCCGGGTCGGCAGATTGATTCGGCGCGCGGCCTCTACGACCTGTGGGTGGATGCCGCCGAAGAGACGTACGCGGAAATTGCCTTGTCCGAGGAGTTCCGCGAAATCTACGCCGCCGTCGTCGATGCGCAGATGCGCGTGCGCCAGCAGGTGCAGGGCGAGATCGAGCGCTTCTGCGCCGAGCTGGGCATGCCCACGCGCAGCGAGGTCAACAGCATTGGCGAACGCCTGCAGGCCTTGCGCCGCGAGTTCCGCAGCGAGCGTGAAACCGCCAGCGGCGGCGAAGCCTTGCAGGAAGAAGTGGCCGAGCTGCGTCGTGAACTTGCCGCGATGAAAGCGGCGCGCGAGGAAGGCGCGAAGCCGCCATCATCGCCAGCACGCGTTGCCGTCGAAAAGGCAGCGAAACCCGCACGACCCGCAAAGCGCAACAGAGTGGCAAGACAGCCAGGATCCGGCAAGACAACAAAGGCAGGAGTCCCGGCGCGCGCTCAGGTCGAACCGCAAGCCAGGAGCGTGGCCAGCAAGCCCGCTGCGGCGCAGGAATCGACATCCACACCGGGCCATCGCGAGAAGCGCCGCAAATCCGCCGCCGGCAAGTCGCAACGCAAGGCCGTTGCCGTCACCAAGTCGCGTGCCGCAAAGGGCAAGAAGGCCGCCGCAAGCGGCAGTTTCGCCGCCAGCATCGCGCGCTTTGCGCGCAAGTCAAAGAGCGCCGCAGCCGGCCCTGCGGGTGTCGGCGCGAAAGCGAAGGCGAGCAAACAGGGAGGTAGCAAGTGATGGGTCCGCTCAACATCGAACCGTTCAAGCTGTTTGAGGAGGCGCAGAAGTTCCAGAAGAAGGTCTCGTCCGGCATGCAGGTGCTGCGCACGCTCGACGAGGTCGATTTCGGCTGCACCGAAAAGGAAGAGGTCTATCGCGAGGACAAGCTTGTCGTCTATCGCTTCCGCGGCGAGCGCGAGCCGACGGCGAAAACGCCAACCCTGATTGTCTACGCACTGGTCAATCGTCCGTACATGGTCGATCTGCAGGAAGACAAATCACTGGTGCGCAACCTGCTCGCCCAAGGCGAGGATGTCTATCTGATCGATTGGGGTTATCCGGACCTGGCCGACCGCTGGCTGACCCTTGATGACTACATCAACGGCTATATCCGGCGCAGTGTCGATGCGGTGGCTAAGAATGCCGGGGTGAAGAAGATCAATGTGCTTGGCATCTGCCAGGGTGGCGCGTTTTCGCTGTGCTTCACCGCCATCCACCCGCACAAGGTCAAGAACCTGATCACCATGGTCACGCCGGTGGATTTCCATACGCCGGACAACATGCTGTCGAACTGGACGCGCAACATGGACGCCGACTTGTTCGTCAATACCATCGGCAACGTGCCGGCGGACCTGATGAACTGGTGTTACCTGATGCTCAAGCCGATGCGCCTGCTGCAGCAGAAATACGTCGGCATGGTCGACATCCTCGACAACAAGGCCGAGCTGGAGAACTTCCTGCGCATGGAGAAATGGATTTTTGATTCCCCCGACCAGGCCGGTGAGGCGTTTCGCCAGTTCATGCGTGATTTCTACCAGGGCAACAAGCTGGTCAAGGGTGGGCTGAAGCTCGGCAAGCACGAGGTTGACCTGAAGAACATCACGGTGCCGGTGTTGAACATCTTCGCCGAGCAGGATCACCTGGTGCCGCCGGATTCATCGCGTGCGCTGAAGGGCGTCATCGGCAGCAAGGACTACACGCAAATCGCCTTCAAGGGCGGTCATATCGGCATCTATGTGTCCAGCCGCGCCCAGCGCGAAGTACCGCCAGCCATCCACGATTGGTTGCGTGCCAGAGCCTGACTGGATTGCAGGAGGCGATGCTCTCTCGCATCTTGTCGAAGAGCATCATGGCTGCAGCCGCTTCGAAACGATGTGCCAGGGCGGCGCGTAGGGTGGGCGCGCCGTGCTTGTCCACCCTGCCAGCGATTTGCGTCGAACTGATGAATCGCCCGGGCTAGAATGCGGCATCCTTTCCCCGGTTCCGCATGCAATGAACGAAGTCCTGTTCCATATCCACAGTATCGGCGTGACGCCCTGGAAGCTGGTTGGCTACCTCGGCGTCCTGCTCTTCACCAGCCGCTGGTTCGTGCAGATGTATGCGACGCGCAAGCTCAAGCGCGTGCACATGCCGCGCGCGTTCTGGTGGCTTTCGGTGTGCGGCAGCGTGATGCTGGTCAGCTATTTCACCTTCGGCAAGAACGATTCGGTGGGCATTCTTTCCAACGCATTCCCGGCTTTTGTCTCCATGTACAACCTGGTTGTCGACTACCGCCACCGGCGCGAACGGGCTGGATCCTGAGCGGATGCATGGCATTCTGGTTCGTGCCAGAATCCGCCGGCCAGGCAACCGCCTGGCAACAACCTCGGGGAGAGGAAAGCATGGAAAATCGTAGCAGTGCACCGGTGATGTCGCTCGGCGACTGGATCATCACCATGATCGTCCTGGCGATTCCGATCGTCGGCTTCATCATGTTGTTCGTGTGGGGATTCTCCAGCAGCGCAAATCCAAACAAGGCCAACTTCTGCAAGGCAGCCTTGATCTTCTATCTGATCGCTCTCGTGCTGTTCTTCCTGTTTGGCGGCATGGCGATGATTACCGCCATGAACAGCGTGTCGACATCGGGCATGTGATCTTCAGCGCGCCTGCCTTCCGGCAGGCGCGCTTTTCCCCTCGGCCCGTGGTCACTCCGGGTCGTAATCGAGATTCGGCGCCAGCCAGCGTTCGGCTTCAAGCAGGCTCCAACCCTTGCGCCCGGCATAGTCGAGCACCTGCTCGCGGCTGATCTTGCCGACGACGAAATACTGGCTCTTCGGGTGCGAGAAATACCAGCCGGATACCGCGGCGGTGGGCACCATGGCGAAGTTTTCGGTGATGGCGATGCCGGCTTTCGCGGTCGCATCGAGGATGCGGAACAAGGTTGCCTTTTCGGTATGGTCGGGGCAGGCCGGATAACCCGGCGCCGGGCGGATGCCGCGATATTTCTCGGCAATCAGCGCCTCGTTGTCGAGTGATTCATCGCTGGCGTATCCCCAGTGTTCGCGGCGCACGCGCTGGTGCAGGCATTCGGCAAAGGCCTCGGCAAGCCGATCGGCGAGCGCCTTGAGCAGGATTGCCGAATAGTCGTCGTAGTCGTTCTGGAAGCGCTCGATGTGCGCATCGATGCCGATGCCGGCGGTGACCGCAAACGCGCCGATCCAGTCCTCGACGCCGGAATCCTTTGGCGCGATGAAATCGGCGAGGCAGAAATCCGGGCGTTCGACAGGCTTGTCGGCTTGCTGGCGCAGGCAATGCAGGCGCGCGAGGACCGAGCCATCGGCATTCAGCACCTCGATATCCTCATCCTCGCTGTTGGCGCGCCACAGGCCAATCACGCCACTTGCCTTCAGCCATTTCTCCTTGATGATGCGATCGAGCATGGCTTGCGCATCATTGAACAGCTCGCTCGCCTGCGCGCCGACCACGTCATCGTCGAGGATGGCCGGATAGCGTCCGGCCAGTTCCCAGGCGTTGAAGAACGGTGACCAGTCGATGAAGGGGACAATCTCGTCGAGCGGGAAATCCTCGAACACGCTGATGCCGGGTTGCCTTGGTGCGGGTGGCCGATAGTTGGTCCAGTCGCCATCGAATCGTTGCGCGCGCGCCTTCTCGAACGAGACCAGGCGCTTGCCGTTGCCGCGATCCTTGTGGCGTTCGCGGATGTCGGCATATTCGGCGCGGATCTTGTCCATGAACGCATCGACCAGTTCCCTGGTGATCAGTGACTGCGCCACGCCGACCGCACGCGAGGCATCCTTGACCCAGACCGTGGGTGCCTTGTAGTGCGGATCGATCTTCAATGCGGTATGCGCACGCGAAGTGGTGGCACCGCCAATCAACAAGGGCAGATGGAAATCCTGGCGCTGCATTTCGCGCGCGACATGCGCCATTTCCTCCAGCGAAGGCGTGATCAAGCCGGAGAGGCCGATCATGTCGGCGTTTTCGGCACGCGCGGTATCGAGAATCTTCTGTGCCGGCACCATCACGCCGAGGTCGATCACGTCGAAGTTGTTGCAGCGCAGGACCACGCCGACGATGTTCTTGCCGATGTCGTGCACATCGCCCTTGACCGTGGCCATGACGATCTTGCCGTTTGATTTGCCGACATCGCCGGTGCGCAATTTCTCCGCCTCGATGAAGGGCAGCAGCCAGGCCACGGCCTTCTTCATCACGCGCGCCGACTTGACCACCTGCGGCAGGAACATCTTGCCCGCACCAAACAGGTCGCCGACGATGTTCATGCCATCCATCAGTGGCCCTTCGATCACATCCAGCGGGCGTGTCGATTGCAGCCGCGCTTCCTCGGCATCGACTTCGGCAAAGGCATCGATGCCATGCACCAGCGAATGCGCCAGGCGCCTGGCAACGGGCAGGTTGCGCCACTCATCCCTGGCGTTGTCCGCACCGGCTTCGGCTTTTCCCTTCTTGTAGCTCGCCGCAAATTCAAGCAGTCGTTCCGTCGCATCGGCACGCCGGTTGAGGACGATATCCTCGACGCGTTCACGCAGCTCCGGCTCGAGGTCATCGACGATCGGCAAGGCACCGGCGTTGACGATGCCCATGTCCATGCCGGCGCGGATGGCGTGGTAGAGGAACACCGCGTGGATCGCCGCGCGTACCGGCTCGTTGCCACGGAACGAGAACGAGACATTGGATACTCCTCCGGAGACATGGCAGTGCGGCAGGGTCTGGCGGATGATCCGCGTCGCTTCGATGAAATCGACCGCGTAGTTGTTGTGCTCCTCGATGCCGGTGGCGATGGCGAAGATGTTCGGATCGAAAATGATGTCTTCGGGCGGAAAATCGAGCTGCCCGGTGAGAATGCGATAGGCGCGCGTGCAGATTTCCACCTTGCGTGCGCAGGTGTCGGCCTGGCCTTGCTCATCGAAAGCCATGACCACGGCGGCGGCGCCATGGCGCATGACCTTGCGCGCCTGCTCGAGGAACTGCTCCTCGCCTTCCTTGAGCGATATCGAGTTGACCACGCCCTTGCCCTGCAGGCACTTCAGGCCCGCTTCGATGACCGCCCATTTCGACGAATCGATCATCACGGGGATGCGCGCGATATCCGGCTCGGAGGCAATCAGGTTGAGGAAACGCACCATGGCCGCTTCCGAATCGATCAGGCCCTCGTCCATGTTGACGTCGAGGATCTGCGCGCCGTTCTCGACCTGCTGGCGGGCGACTTCGACGGCATCCTCGAAGCGGCCTTCCTTGATCATCTTGCGGAACTGCGCGCTGCCGGTGACATTGGTGCGCTCGCCGACATTGATGAAGTTGAGCTCGGGCGTGATGACCAGCGGCTCCAGGCCGGAGAGCACGGTATGACGTGGCACAAGGCTCATGCCGCCTGCTCCTGCGCGCATGCCGGCAGCGCCCGTGGCGGCACGCCACGGATCGCCTCGGCAATCGCCTTGATATGCGCGGGCGTGGTGCCGCAGCAGCCGCCGACCAGGTTGAGCAGGCCGGAAGTGGCGAACTCGCGCAGGGTCGCGGCCATTTCCTCGGGTGTCTCGTCGTATTCGCCAAACGCATTTGGCAGGCCCGCGTTCGGATGCGCGCTGACATGGCTGTGGCTGACCCGCGCCAGGGTTTCGACATGCTCGCGCATGTCGCTGGCACCAAGCGCGCAGTTGAAGCCGAACGACAGCGGCCGGCTGTGCGCCAGCGACGCGTGGAAGGCCTCGGCGGTCTGTCCGGAAAGCGTGCGCCCGGAACGGTCGGTAATCGTGCCCGAAATCATGATCGGCAGGCGACCGCCGCGCCGTTCGAACACTTCCTCGATCGCATACAGCGCGGCCTTGGCGTTCAGCGTATCGAAGATCGTCTCGACCATGATCGTGTCGGCACCGCCGTCGATCAGGCCTTCGACAGCCTCGCCATAGGCAACACGCAGTTCATCGAAACTGGTGTTGCGGAAGCCGGGATCGTTGACGTCCGGACTGATCGAGGCGGTGCGGCTAGTCGGTCCGAGCACGCCGATGACGAATCGCGGCTGATCCGGTGTTTTCGCGCTGAACGCATCGCAACAGGCGCGGGCGATGCGTGCACCTTCGCGATTGAGTTCGTAGACGATGTGTTGCAGGTGGTAGTCGGCCTGGCTGATCGAGGTGGCGTTGAAGGTGTTGGTCTCAACGAGATCTGCGCCGGCTTCGAGATAGGCATTGTGGACGTTTGCAATGATATCGGGCCGGGTCAGCAGGAGCAGGTCGTTGTTGCCCTTGAGGTCATGCCCGCAGCCGGTGCCGTGTGCATGGCTGGAATCGAAGCCCTCGGCAAAACGCTGGCCGCGGTAGTCGCCTTCCTCAAGGTGATGGCTCTGGATCATGGTGCCCATGGCGCCATCGATGACGAGGATGCGCTTGCCCAATGCCTGTTCGAGTGCCTGCACGCGTTCGCCATGCAGCCACGGAAGTTGTCGACTCATGATTTGCGTGCCAGCAGCGAGATGACTTCGAAATGCGGGGCCTTGACCTCGCGGGTGATGCGCTTGCACGACAGCACCTCAAGCCCGGCGGCGCTGGCAAAGCCGGCAAGTTCTGCTGGTGTGAAGCCGAGGTTGCGATGATCGAACGGTTCCACCGCCGTGCGGTGCGCATGCTTGCCCAGCGTTGCCGCGAGCAGGTGGCCGCCCTTGGCGAGCACGCGCGCAGCCTCGGCGACGACACTGGCCGGTTGTTCGCTGTAGGTCAGCGCATGCATGAGCAGGACCAGGTCAAAGCGCTTGCGGCCGAAATCCAGCGCATGCATGTCGCCGCTGACCACTTCGACATTGGCAAAGGATTTGAGGCGTTCCCGGGCCGCGGCAACCACGCGCGGACTGGCGTCGATGCAGACGATCGAACGTGCGCGTGGTGCCAGCAGTTCGGCGAGCACGCCATCGCCGGAAGCGATGTCGAGGACGTCACCAGGATCGACCAGTTGGGTCATGGCCCTGGCCAGGGTTTCCCAGGTGCGTCCCGGTGAATAGTGGCGCTCCATGTCGCCAGCCACGCTGTCGGCCCAGCCTTCCGCACGCGCGCGCTTGGCCAGGATGCCGGGCAGGCGCCGTTCGTCTTCGAGCAAAAGGGCATCGTCGACCGCTTCCTTCAAGGCATGCAGGAAGGCGTTTTCCTTCGGCGCGAGTTCGCCATTGAAGCGGTAGTAGGAGGAAACACCGGCGCGCCGGTCGCGCACGAGGTCGGCTTCCTTGAGTTTGGCCAGGTGCGTGGAGACGCGTGGCTGGGCCAGGCGCAGGATTGCCGACAGCTCGGCAACGGTCAGTTCCTCGCGTTCGAGCAGGGCCAGCAGGCGCACGCGGGTCGGATCGGACAACAGGCGCAGCAGGGACGATGTGGCAGTCAGATCCACAAAATATCCTTTCATCTTGATTGAAGGATGGATGTGCAATGTAGCGGTCGGCACCGGGGGCGTCAACGCGGAGAGCCCCCTGCCTGCGGATCGAGGCGTGCCTCAGGCGGCGATTTCCCGTCGGAGCGCTATGCTTGCCGACCTCATGCCAGCCTGTCGAACCCTGCGAATCCTCCGTGCGCGCCCGATCGCTGCCGGCTTGCTGGCCCTGATCCTGGGCCTTGGCAGTGCCTCGACTGTTGCTGCCGTGGATGCGGATGCATTCGGCAGATACCGCACGGCGGATGCCGATGCGATTGCCTATCGCGCCATGCAGACCGCAGGCCGACGCCATGGCGAGTTGTTGCCCTTGATCGTCTTCATGCATGGCAGCGGGCAGAACGGCAGCGACAACGAAAGCCAGTTGCAGGGTCATGCCAACGGTGCGTTGGAGCTGGTCGATGCGGCGCAGGCGAATGGCATTCCGCTGGTCTTCGTGGCCCCCCAGGTTGACCGGGACTACTGGCCGCCGGCCTTGATCGCCGCGGTGGTCAACGACGCATTGCAGCGCTTCCCGGTCGATCCGCGGCGCATCGTGCTGACTGGATTGTCCGATGGCGGCACGGGTGTCTGGGCCACGCTGAAAGCCTATCCGCGCTGTTTCGCGGCTGGCATACCCATGTCGGGAATGACCGAGCTGGCCGGTCTCGCTTCGATCCGCGACGTGCCGCAATGGATCTTCCACGGTGCCATGGACAACGATACCGATATCGAAACCGGCTATGGCGGCGCCATGCTTGGCTCACGTGCGGTGGTCCGCGCCTTGCGCGCGATGGGCGGCCATCCGCGCTATACCGAATATGCCGACGCCATGCACGTGATCTGGCCGCAGGCTTATGCCACGGATGGCCTGCTGGTGTGGATCCTGCAGCGCAGGCTGAATCATCCACCTTGTGATTTCAGCAGCACGCGCACGGCTGAATGAAGCTGCCACCATGTCGGCCTGGCCCCGTCTTGTCTGCCGCTTCGTGCCTGATCACCGCGACTGGCACTTGGAGCCGAACCGGAATGCCTTTAGGGTAATCGGCCCGTACAGCCCGAGATTCCGCGTGAACATCCAACGCCCATCCCTGCCTGGCCGGCATGCCGCGCCAGCGGCTTTTGCCGTGATCGCCGTGTTGCTTGGCGCCTGCTCACCGTCGACGCCGACACCACCGGCTGCCGCACCGGCGACGGTGCAATCAACGCCGGCAACTGCCCCCGCCAAACCGGTTCTCGGTGCATTCGGTTTCGATGCCAGCGGGATGGATCCAGCCATCGAGCCGGGTCAGGATTTCTTCGAGTACGTCAATGGCAACTGGGCAAGGAACACCGAGATTCCAGCGGACCGTTCCAGCTACAGCAGTTTCACGACCCTGGTCGAGCAGGCGCAGGAAGACACGAGGACGATCCTTGAGGCGGCGGCGGCCGATGCAGCGGCCGCTGGCGAACGCCGCAAGATCGGCGATTACTACACGGCGTTCATGGATGAAGCCGGCATCGAGGCCAGGGGCATCGCGCCGGTGCAGGCCGAGCTTGATGCCATCGCCGCGCTGACCGACAAGCCGGCGCTGGCGCGTGCCTTTGGTGCCTCGCTGCGCGCGGATGTCGATCTGCTCAATGCCACCGACCGCTATACCGATCGGCTGTTCGGCATGTGGATCAGCGCCAACCTGAAAAAACCGGACCAGTATGTGCCTTATCTCGTGCAGGGTGGCCTCGGCATGCCGGACCGGGATTTCTATCTGGAAGGCGGGCGCATGGCTGATCTGCGCACGCAGTACGAGGCACATGTTGCCAGGGTATTCGAACTGGCCGGCATTGCCGATGGCAAGGCCAAGGCGGCGAAGGTGCTCGCGCTGGAAACCGCGATTGCCAAGGTGCACGCCACGGCGCTTGAAACCGATGACGTCGAAAAGGGCGCGAACACCTGGTCGCAGGCGGATTTCGCAGCCAGGGCACCCGGTATCGACTGGAGCGGATTCTTCGATGCCGCCGGACTTTCCGCGCAGCCGGAGTTCATTGTCTGGCAACCGCAGGCCGTGGCCGGGATTGCCGCAGTCGCCGATCGGTTGCCGCTGGCGGATTGGAAAGACTATCTCGCCTTCCACGCCATTGAACGCGCCTCGCCCTACCTGTCGAAGGCCTTCGTCGATGAGCATTTCGCGTTCAACGGCAAGGCCATGTCGGGCACGCCTGAACTGCGCGCGCGCTGGAAGCGTGCAGTGGATGAGGCCGATGATGCGCTCGGCGAGGCAATCGGCAAGGTCTATGTCGAGAAACACTTTTCCGCCGAGACCAAGGCCCGCGCCAACACCATGGTGGCCAACCTGATCACTGCATTCGGCCAGCGTATCGATGCCGCCGCATGGATGACGCCGGCAACCAAGGCCCGTGCCCGGTCGAAGTTGAACGGGCTCAAGGTCGGCATGGGTTATCCGGATCGCTGGCGCGACTATTCGGCACTGGAAGTGCGTCGCGATGATGCCCTCGGCAACGCGCAACGCGCCAGCTTGTTCGAGTACCGGCGCAATCTGGCCAAGCTCGGCCAGCCGATCGATCGCGGTGAATGGTTCATGCTGCCGCAGACGGTCAATGCCTTGAACATTCCACTCGAGAATCGCCTGATCTTCCCGGCGGCGATCCTGCAGGCGCCGTTCTTCGATGGTGCTGCCGATGATGCGATCAACTACGGCGGCATCGGCGGCGTGATTGGCCACGAGATCAGCCACAGCTTCGACAACAACGGCGCCTTGTTCGATGAAACCGGCAAGCTGGAGAACTGGTGGACAAAGGAAGATTTCGCCCGCTTCGAGGAAGCCGGTGCGGCGCTGGCCGCGCAATACGATGAATACAAGCCGTTCCCGGATCTGGCCGTCAACGGCAAGCTCACCCTTGGCGAGAACATTGCCGATGTCGCCGGGCTGGCGACGGCCTACGATGCCTACAAGCTCGCCCGCGCCGATCGGCCGGCGATGGCGCTGGATGGCTTCTCGCCCGACCAGCGCGTGTTCCTTGGCTGGGCACAGATCTGGCGCAGCAAGTTCCGCGAGCAGGCCTTGCGCAATACGGTGCTGAGCAATGGCCACGCGCCGGGGCACTATCGGGCGCTGACGGTGCGCAATATCGACGCCTGGTATCCGGCCTTCGATGTGCGGCAAGGACAGGCGCTCTATCTCGCTCCCGACCAGCGCGTGCAGGTCTGGTGATTGATGGGGAAGGGCCGCATTGCGGCTCTTCCCGCCGCTGCTCAGTCGCGATCGGGCGCGCCGAGTGGAAAATAATGGCGGTAGGGTCGCGCCTCATCCACGGCGCGGGCAAACGAAGGCCGGGCCAGCAGGCGTTGTCGATAGGCGCGCAGGATCGGCATCCCCTGGCCGATCGGATGCGCCCAATCGGCGTAGAAAAGTGCCGGTGCCGCTGCGCAATCGGCAAGGCTGAAGTCCGTACCGGCCGCCCAACTTCCCTGTTGCAGGTTTGCTTCGAGCCAGGCATAGGCACGATCCAGCATCGCGCGCGCCGCGTCGACGCCATAGGCATCGGGGTGTCCGGCGGGACGCAGCCGTTCGCCGACGATCGCCTGCAGCGGCGCGTGCACGTAGTTGTCGAAGAAGCGATCGAGCTTGCGCACCTCGAGGGCGAGATCGGCGTCCTCGGGCAACAGGCGCGTGGGGCCTGGATGGTGGATCTGCAGGTACTCGATGATGATGCTTGCCTCCATCACCACGCGGCCGTTCTCGACCAGCAGCGGGAACTTCTTCATCGGCCACAGCGATTCCAGCTCGCGCATGGCCGGGTTGTTGGCACCGTCCAGATTGCGATAGTCGAACTCCGTGCCATTTTCGTAGAGCGCAATCAGCACTTTCTGGCAGTACGACGAGAACGGGTGGGAATAGAGGATCGGCGTCATGTGCGGGCCTCGCTTTGCCTGGTTTGCAGGCTGGACGGAATGGCTGGGATTGGCGGCTTGACCGGCAGGCGAGCCGGGCCAGGGCACTGTGCTGCGATTGTCACTTGCTGCCGTTCGCTGCCACAAGCCAGGCTGCCGGACCACGCATGGCAACGCCCATGGATGGCCCGGGATTTGCATCAAAGGGGACATTCGACCTGAATCGAGTGCGCCAGAATGGGAATGGAAGCAGTCCCGCAGCAATTTGCGCAGGATGCGCCGCATGCAGGGCAAGCGCAGCCCACGGGCGGCGATGTGCTGCCGAAAAGCGCAATCATGCTGTATCCCGCCGGGACGACGCTGCCGCCGGGATGGCAAACGCCCTGGATCAAGGCCGGCTGGGTGGTTTCAGCGTGTCCGAATCCGGGTTGCCTGCCGGCCGTCGTGCGTGGTGCCGGCCGCCCTGCAGCCGCCGTGCCGGCATTGGCGGAACGGCGGGAAACCGATGCCGGCAAAAGCGCGGTTCGTGCGCATGCCAGCCTGGGCGGGAGTTCCGCTGCCGCGTCGGATGTTGATGCGCAATCGGGCGGGCTGGCTGGCAGCATGCTGCGACGCTCCGATTTCCTCGCGCAACTGTCTTCGCTGCGCGAATCCGAATCCCGCGTCAGCGTGCTCATGGCCATACAACTCGACCAGGCGGCAACACTGGATGCGCGCCTCGATCGAACGGCCGTTTTCGCGCTTGAGGAAAGCATGTCCACGCGCATTGCCGCGGTGCTTGAAGCGGGGGATACGGTCACCCTCTGGCTTGAATATGGTTTCGGCGTGCTGGTGCAGCGCAAGACGGCCGCGGAAGTGTCGGATGTGGCGGCGCGCATTTGCACGAGCATTGCCGCCGAGCCGTTCCTGGTTGGCGACGAGGCGCTGGACTTGTCGGTTTCAATCGGCCTCGCCCTGGCGCCATCCGCGCCTTGTGCGGATCGCGCCCAGGAATGGTTTTCGACGGCTTATGCGGCGCAAGGCATCGCCAGCCGGCATGGCGGCAATCGCCCTGAAGGCGTGCTGACGCGCGAGTTCGAGCCGATGCCCGCCGAACGCGTGCTGATCATTCGCGAGTGGGTCGCCGATGCCAGGGCCGGCAGGAATGTCATTGTCGAGTTCCAGCCCTTGCTGCCAGCCAGCACCCAGGCGGGCGAACTGTATTCCGTGCACGCAAAGTTGCGTGATGCGCGCGCGCCGCTCGGCGGCGTCTACCGGCGTGAATACCTGCGCCTGGCGCGCGCCGCCGGGGCGATGATCATGATCAACCGCATCAGCCTGTTCCAGGCCTTCGAGACACTCGAACAGGAATGTCGCGCCGGCCGCAGCACGCGCCTGGTCGTGCCGGTCGAACTCGATACCTTGCACGGCATGGCCTGGCGCTGGCTGGTCGAGGAGTTGCGCCGACGCCCGCAGCTGCGCGATCGCCTGATTGTCGAGCTGGAGGCAAGCCGCGAGCTGACGGAAAAGGAAAACCTCATGTGCATCGTGCGCCTGCGCCGCTTTGGCGTGCGCGTCAGCCTGAGTGACCAGTGCGGGGACCTTGCGCAACTGGCATTGTGGACAAAGTTTCCGGTTGATTTCCTGCGCATTCCCTACGCCACCGTGGCCGAGAACACGGATGCGGAGTTCACTGCGGCCACGCGGGGCTTCAAGGAAAGCGGGCGCCAGCTGATCGTCGATTCGGTGTCCGATACCGGAGCGGTCAGTCGCCTGGCCGCGCTGGGCATCGATTACCTGCGCGGACGCAAGCTTGCCGCAACCGGCGCACGCCTGGATTACGATTTCTCCGCGGCCTTCTGAGCGCGGGTCGCGCGACGATCAGGCGAGTCTCAGCTCCATGCAGCCAGCCGCTTGCGCATCTGCCAGCGCAGCAGCAGCCAGCTCATGACCGCCTGCAAGGCCACGGTCGCCACCGACAGATACCAGACGTGTTCGAGGCGAAAGCCGGGCCGATCCGCCAGCCACAGCGCGAGTGCGACAAAGGTCAGCAGGCGCGTCGCCGTGCTGGCCAGTGCCGGCCAGGTGTTGCCGAGTGCCTGGAACATCCCGGAGCAGGTGAAGATGATGCCCTGGGCGACGAAGTTGAGCGAAATGATCTGCAGGAACACGCTGCCGACCGCGATGACCTCGGCCTCGCTGGTGAAGCGGGATATGAACCACGCCGGATCCCATTGGCAAAGCAGGGTCAGGCCGAACATGACCACGCTGCTCATCAACACCGCATCGCGGAAGGTCGCATGCACGCGCTCGGCCTTGTGCGCGCCGAAGTTCTGCCCGGCCACTGCCGGCGTCGAGAACGCGATTGCCATTGCCGGCAGGAAGATTGCCTGCATGACGCGTCCGCCGACGCCGAATCCAGCCTGGGCCGGTGCGCCGAAATCGCGGATCACGCTGTAGATCACCGCCATGAAAACGAACATCAGGGCGAACTCGCCACCGGCCGGGAAGCCGATCGCCAGCATGCGTTTCCAGGTCTGCATGCGTGGCCGCCAGAGGTCACCATGGAAGCCGACATATTTTTCCATGCGCGCGAAATAGATCGCCATCATCAGCACGCCGGCGGCAATCGCGATTGAACTGGCCAGCCCGGCACCGGCGACGCCGAGTGCGTGTCCGGTGCCCCAGCCGGCGATCAGGATCGGCGCCAGCACGATGTTGAGCAGCAAGGTCAGTACCTGCACGATCATCGTCGGCTTGACGATGCCGGTGCCGCGCAAGGCTGAACCCATCGCGATCAGGGCAAACTGCAAGGCCAGCCCGGGAATATAGAAATGAATATACGAAATGCCGGCGGCAACGGTTGCGGCATCGGCGGCGACCGATTGCAGGTAGCGGATCCCCAGTGTGTAACCGCCGGCCAGGGTCAGTGCCGCGCACAGGACGGAGAGGACGATGGACTGGTTGAAGATCAGGTTGGCATCGGCCTGATCCTTGCGCCCGACCGCGTGCGAGATCAAGGCCACGGTGCCGACGCCGAGCATCTGGGTCAGGCCAAGGACGACGTACATGAGCGTGCCGCCGAGGCTTACTCCGGCAATTGCCGCATCGCCCAGGCGCGCGACGAAATACAGGTCGACAAGGAAATACAGGGTCTGGATGAGCATGCCGATCGCCATCGGCACGGCCATCTCGACGATATGGCGGGAAATCGACCCGGTGGTGAGATCCTTCATGGGTGTCCCTTGTCGTGCAGGCGAATCGCGCCGGGCGGGAGCGCACGGCGCGGCGGATTATGCGGCAGTCTGTCCGGCCTGACGATTGCCATTTGCCCGGGTGCCCCCAGATCGGGGCAAAGACCGATTTGCCGGGGCCTGCGTGGATTCAACCGGGTGCCGTGCGGATCGGTGGTGATCGGACGGAGTTGGAGGAGGCAGACATGGCAACCGGATGGGCCGGCGATGGTGCCGTGCAGGATCAGATCGATGCCACGATCAAGGAGGGCATCGCGCGTGCGCGCACGCGCCTGGGCAAGGGGCCCGGGTTGAAGCATTGCGAAGAGTGCGCGGCGAAGATTCCCGAGGCGCGGCGCAAGGCCGTCCCGGGCGTGCGCCTGTGCGTGACCTGCCAGGAAGCATTCGATCGCGAGGCACGTGCCGGTTCGGCAATCAACCGTCGCGGCAGCAAGGACAGCCAGTTGCGCTGAGCCTGATTGCGCCGGCCTTTGCGTTGTGCTCATGAAAACGGCGACCGGATTGCTCCGGTCGCCGCTGTTTTCATGCTCGCCCGACTCAATGCCGGGCCAGCATTCAGGGGGTGAAACTGTTGCTCAGGGTGACACCCGAGAAGGCCGCATAAGCGCGGATCTTCACGTAGTAGGTGCCTGCCGTGGGCGCTGCAAACGAACAGGTTTCGTTGTTGCCCGACTTGTACGGACGGCAGGTGTAGCTGGTCGTGGTCGGTGCCGATCCGAGTCGCACATAGAGATCGGCGTCACCGCTGCCGCCGGCGATCGAGATGTTCAGGTTGGTCGCACCCGCTGGAACCACCAGGGTGTAGGTTGCGGTCCAGTTGTTCTTGGTTGCCGACAGGCCGCTGATGACGGTGCCGTTGCAGAGCACCGTGCCCGACGGCGTGCAGCCGCCCGGAGCGGTGACCGTGACCGACTTCGTCGTCGAGTTGGTCGCCCCGCCGTTGTCGGTCACCGTCAGCGTCACGCTGTAGGTGCCCGCCGCGGCATAGGCATGGCTCGGGTTGGCCGAAGTCGATGAACCACCATCGCCGAAGTTCCAGGAGCGCGAGGCGATCGTGCCGTCGCTGTCGGTCGAGGTATCGGTGAAGTTCGCCGTCAGCGCACTGCTGGTGAAGCTGAAATTCGCCGTCGGCGGGCTGTTGCTGGTGGTCGAGTAACTGCCGGTCAGGGACACGCCGGAGAAGGTCGAATAGGCCTTCACGCGCACGTAGTAGGTGCCGACCTGGGCCGGGTTGATCGGGCAGGATTCCGAGTTGCCACTGGCATACGGACGGCAGTCGTAGGTCGTGTCCGTGGGTGCGCTGCCAAAGCGGACATACAAGTCGGCATCGCCGGTGCCGCCCGACATGACGAAGTTGAGTGCGCTGGCACCGGCCGGCACGCTCATCGTGTAGTTGACGTCATTGCCGGTGCTGGCGGCGAGGCCGCTGACGGTGACGCCGTTTTGCAGCACGTTGCTCGGCGGTGCGGTGACCGTCACCGACTTGCTGATGCTGTTGCTGGCGCCACCGTTGTCGGTCACCGTCAGGCTGACGCTGTAGGTGCCGGCCGCGGCGTAGGTGTGGCCTGGATTGGTTGCGGTCGAAGTCGTGCTGTCACCGAAATTCCACGAACGCGAGGCGATCGTGCCGTCGGCATCCGTGGAAGTGTCGGTGAAGCTGGCGACCAGGTTGCTGGTGGTGAAGGTGAAGTTGGCAACCGGTGCATTGTTCGCGGTCGGCGTGCCGGTGAAGTTCTGCCCGGACACGTTGGCACCGCTCACCGTCACGCTGCGGCTGCTCGGCGAGAAGGCGTAGCCACCGAGGCTCGGCGTCAGGCTGTAACCGCCATTGGCCAGGCTGCCGAGGGTGTAGGCACCGCTTGAATTGGTCGTCGTGCTGACCGAGCCGGTGCTGACGGTGACGCCGGCAATGCCGACGCCGGTTGCCGTGCTGACCGTGCCGGAGACCGAATAGGTGGTCGGTGCCGCGCCGCAATCGCTGAACTTGAAATCCTGGATGCGGGTGTTCCAGCTGCTGGCCGGGCGATACATGCCGACCATCCAGAACGTGCAATCGTCGGTGGGATCGACCGCCATCTGGTAGTAGTCGCCCCAGCGCCCCGATGTCTCGGCAGCGCTGCCTGCGGCGACGGTGTTTTCGCCGAGGGTCATCACGCCAGCCGGATCGCCGGCCATGCGCCCGGTGTAACCAAGTGTGGCGTAAACCGTGGGCGTGGAAGTCTTGGTCGTGTTGTAGCCGAGGCCGATGTTGCCCTTGTTGTCGGTGGCGATGGTGCCGACCAGGTGGTGCGTGCTGCTGTCGCCCGGCGCGTAGGTGCCTTCCTGCTGCAGCGTCCAGTTGCCACCGCCGGTGCGGCGCAACTCGAACCAGCGGATGCCGGCGTTGACCGTGGTGCCGCTGCGTGCCGCGTTCACGTTGGTTGCGAACTGGCCGACGATCGATTCGTAGCTGCCGAGATTGCGGTAGACCAGCGAGTTGAGGATCACTTCGCGGATCGGATCAAGCCGTGATGTGGAGCCCGGCTGCGGCACCGTGGCAAAGGTCGAATAGTCACGGAACCAGCTGTTGAATTCGGTGATGGCAATGCGCGGCAGGGTCGAGATGCCGCTGTTGGCCGGCGTGTTCCAGTCGATGTTGATCGAGTAGAGATTGATGAAATCACGCGTGGTGTCCGCCGAACCACCGGCATGCGCCTCGTCATCGTTGTGGCGGGCGAGAACCTGCTTCGTCGATGTTGGCGGCGCATGTGCGGAATCGCCCATGAAGGTGACCGGAGTCAGCGCCTGGAAGCCGTAGCCGGCCAGCGCCGGGACGCTGGCGAAGCGCTGCTGCGCGCGGGCAGTCGCGCCAATGAGCATGTTGGCGCGGTCATAGGCATAGGCCGTGACATTGCTGCCGCCTTCGTTGTCGGTGCAGACATAGGCATTGTTCCAGACGCCGCAATGCGGATAGTCGTTCTGCGTCGGTGTCGAGAAGCCGTAGAACCACCAGCCGCCGGAGACCGGGTTTTCCGTCTTGGAAATATAGATGCACATCTTCGCCGTGGACGAAGTGCCGCCCATCTCGAGCAGGAACCAGCGATTGGCGAGCCGGTCGAAGAGGACGATCGGATCGCTGACCGAGGTGGCGCAGCCATCGCCGCTCGGCGCGAGCGACTTGAACGTGGTCGGGCCGGCCAGCTTGGTGCCGGACTTGTCGTAGATCGTGAAGGTTGTTCCGCTGCTGCCATTGACGCCGTAGACGATGTAGTTGGCGCTGACGTCGACCACCGGATCGCCGGGGGAGACGCCGGTCGAAGCATTGTTGATGCTGACGCGGGTTTGCGAGGGGCTTCGCAGAGTCAACGGCGAGGCATTGTCGTCCCACATCTTCTGCAGCTCGGGCAGGCCGTCGGGCGCGGTCTGCAACCAGCTTGGTGCGGCGCTGTTGACGTGCTGGGGCGGAAAGAACTGGCGCTTGTGTGCTTCCTTGATGGCCATGCCCGGGCGCCAGCTGGCGGCCGTGGGCAAGTCGCGCAGGTCGACGTCGATGCTGACGGCACTGACCGGTTCGCCGATCTGCACGCCATTCGCGGCGGTGGCTTCAAACGTGTCTGCTGCGGGCGCTGGCAATGCCAGCAGCAGGCTCAACAGGACTATCGGAATTCTGCAATTCTGGAACTTCATCGTGAAATCCTCATGCGTCTTCTGGATCGTTGGATTCTCAGGCGCCATCGACGGTGTCGTGACGATGGCGGTCAGGGCTGATCAATCGCTGTCGGTATCCGCTTGCTCGTCTTCGTCGACGGGCTTTCCATTCACTGTGGTAAATCCTGTCCAGCGCAGCAGGCGGATCTCGCCGCGCCGGCTTTCAACAATAACGTCGGCTTTTCCTTCGCCGATTTGCGCGGTTGCGCGCTTGTTCGGTTCCTGTCCCCGCAGGTTTTCCACGTGCAGGGAAAACTCCGTGGCAAAGGCCGCCGATGTCGACAATTCGAGGTTTGCATCGAGCTCGTCGCTGACCGCAAGGACGATGGATCCGGTGCTCGTGGCCAGATGCTGGCGCGAACCCGGCGGCGCACGCAGGAGCGAGGCTTCAATCGTTCCCGGCCCGGTTTCGGCGTTGATGCTGCCGCTGGTGCCGCGGATGGCGATGTTGCCGCGGGCGCTGCGCAGGTCGATATCGGCGCGGATGCCGCGGCTTTCGATGACGCCGCTTTCGGTGCGTACCTGGACGTTGTGGCCAAGCGGCACGAAGACGACGAGGTCGAGGCGTTGGCCTTCGGCAATCAGGGTATCGACGGGAAGTCGCGGGGCGATGCGGTATATGCCATCGACCACGCCGGGCTGCAGCAGGATGGCCGCCGCCTGTTGCGGCTGTTGTGCGAGGGTGTTGATTTCCAGCTCATCCTGGTAGCCGCCAAAGCGCAGGCGCACATCGCCATACGGGTTGTCGACGCTGACTGCCTGGCCGCTGCCCAAGCGTGCCGAGAAATCCTGACGGATGAGTTCACCGGCCGCCGCGGCTGCCACGGGTTCAGCGGGCGGATCGGCAGCTTGCGTCGAAACCGGGCGCGGCAGCGAGGCACAGCCACAGATGCCGAGAAGAAAACTGGCAAGCAGGAAAACTCGCAAAGTGCGCGTCCCATCGATTCCACAGCCGTTCGCGCAATGTCCGCAGGCAAGTTGCCCGTGGTCCCCTCATGGCGCTTTGGCGTTGTCGATATCAGTCGCAAGACTGATGTCGATCCCGACCCCGGGCGGATAATGCATAGTCGGAGGCGACCTTGCAAGCGGATTCGCAATTGCTGCCGTGAATGCCACCCGCGGTGCGGGCAATGTGCGCTTGCCTGAAAAGAAAGTGGGGTCGAATCTTTCGATTCGACCCCACCGGGGCGCGCAGGGGAGAGATCTGCGCGTTTGCCGGCCAGTCGTTTGGGCGACCGGCTTCTCGGGAACGCTGCTATTTCGAGATGTCGACGTCCTTGGTTTCCGGCAGGAACAGGGTGCCGATCACCAGGGTCATCACGGCGATGACTATCGGGTACCACAAACCCTGGTAGATGTTGCCGGTGGCCGCGACCAGGGCAAACGAGATGGTCGGCAGGAACCCGCCAAACCAGCCGTTGCCGATGTGATACGGCAGGCTCATCGAGGTGTAGCGGATGCGTGTCGGGAACAGTTCGACGAGCCAGGCCGCGATCGGCCCGTAGACCATGGTCACGTAGATCACCAGGATGGTCAGCAGCACCAGCAGCATCGGTTGGTTGATGCGCGCGGGATCGGCTTTCTCCGGATAACCGGCCGAGGTCATGGCCGCCTTCAGTTCGCCGTTGAAGCGGTCCGCTTCGGCCTTGGCTGCATCGCCGGACAGGCCCGAGGCCTCGTACGAGGCGACTGTCGTCGAGCCGATCTTGATGCTCGCCACCGTGCCGGCCGGCACCGCCTCATTCGAGTACGGCGTGCCGCCACGGGCCAGCGCGCTCTTGGCGATATCGCAGGAGGTCGTGAACTTGCTCGTGCCGACCGGGTTGAACTGGAAGCTGCAGGCGGATGGATCGGCGACCACGACAACGGGACTGGTTTGCGCAGCCGCCTCGATGGCCGGATTGCCGTAGTGGGTCAGTCCCTTGAATATCGGGAAATAGGTAACCGCCGCCAGCAGGCAGCCCAGCATGATGATCGGTTTGCGTCCGATCTTGTCCGACAGCCAGCCAAAGAAGATGAAGAAGGGCGTGCCGAGGGCCAGCGCACCGGCAATCAGCAGGTTTGCCGTGATTGGTTCGATCTTCAGCGTCTGCGTGATGAAGAACAGCGCATAGAACTGGCCGGCGTACCAGACCACCGCCTGCCCCGCGGTTGCGCCGAGCAGGGCGAGCAGGACGACGCGGCTGTTGCGGGTCAGGAAACTCTCGGTCAGCGGTGCCTTGGAAGTCTTGCCTTCGTTCTTCATCTGCTGGAACAGCGGCGATTCGGCCAGTTGCAGGCGGATCCACACCGAGATCATCAGCAGCACGAAGGAAAGCAGGAACGGGATGCGCCAGGCCCAGGCTTCAAACGCATCCTTGCCGAAGTAGTAGCGACAGCCGAGGATGATCAACAGCGAGAGGAACAGGCCGAGCGTGGCCGTGGTCTGGATGAAGCTCGTGTACAGGCCACGTTTGCCATTGGGCGCGTGTTCGGCGACATAGGTGGCCGCTCCGCCGTACTCGCCGCCCAGCGCCAGGCCCTGCAGCAGTCGCAGGGTTATCAGCATGATTGGCGCGGCGACGCCGATCGACGCGTAGGTCGGCAATACGCCCACCAGGAAGGTCGAAAGACCCATGATGACGATGGTGACGAGGAAGGTGTACTTGCGCCCGATCATGTCGCCGAGGCGGCCGAACAGCAGCGCGCCAAACGGACGCACGGCAAAGCCGGCGGCGAAGGCGAGCAGGGCGAAGATGAAGCCGCTGGTCGGATTCAACGCCGTGAAGAACTGCTTGGCGATGATCGCGGCGAGCGAGCCGTAGAGGTAGAAGTCATACCACTCGAATACCGTGCCGAGGCTGGATGCGAAGATGACTCTCTTGTGACCCCGGGTCAGGGACGCGGACTGTGCAGTTGTTGCGTTGGCCATGATCGGATTCCCCTCAGAATGAGTACTTGGTCGTGAACTGCAGGCGGGTCAGCGAACCATCGACTCCGCTTTCCAGCTCGCGATTGGCGCGCATCAGTTCGACACCGACATCAAGCTTGGGCATCGGCGAATAGAACAGGTTGACGCGGAAGCTCTGCACCGACTTGTTGACCGCGGTTCCGGTCAGGTCGATCGGGTTGTCGTACTGGCTGCGTGCAAAGACCAGATTGCTGCGCAACTTTGGCGACCAGGCATGACGCCAGGCGAGGTAGCCGGCGAATCCGCCGATGGCATCAAGGTTGCCATCCGCGCTCACCGCGGTATCACCGGTCACGGCGAGGCCGACGTAGCGGCTCATGCCATCACCTGCAGTGACCTGGTAACGCAGGTCGTCATGCGCGCCGAGCACCCACTTGCCGCCGACGGTGAAGGCAAATGCGCCTTCGCTGTCGTTTGCTGCCGGCGTGGTTCCCGAAGCGGCGCGATCGATTTCCAGGCTGCGCAACAGTGCGCCGACGCCAAAACTGCCCCAGTCGCCCTTCCAGCCGTAGCGCAAGGTCAGATCCGGCAGCGCACCGCGATCGGAAGCAACACCACCGCCACCGCCGTTTGGAATGATGAGCGTTTCCGGATTCTCCAGGGCCGCGGAGAAGCCGCCATTGGTGTAGCGCACCTGCGCCTGGCGCACGAAGATCACGCCATCGGTCGGGCCGATGAAATCGACCGTGTCGGGCAGGGCCGCGGTATCCATGAAGTTCGACCAGGTCTGGCCGGCCAGCCAGTGGTTCCAGTAGGCGTAGGCATGCCGCACGGTGACGCCGTAGGTGTTGGTCGAGGTCTGGTTGCCGAGCGCGTTGCCGAAGAAATCCATCTCGAGGAAGGCACCGGCCTTGTCACCGCCTTCGGTGACAGTGTCGATGCCGACATTGAAGCGCGAGAACTTGGCGTGCGCGTCATAGACGGCATCGGAACTGTTGCCGCCGACCGGCGTTTGCCCCGGGATATACAGGGCGCGACCGGTGGCACCATCGGCAAGCATGCCGTCGTGGGCCTTGGTGATCATGAAATCGGCCTTGACGAAGCCGCCGACCTTGAGCGTTGTTCCGCTTGGTGATCCCGGCGTCAGCGTGGTCAGCTGGATCGGCAGTTTGCCGGCAGGCAGGGCTGCCGGTGCCGCTGCTGGCGCCGCGCGTTGAGCACGGATTTCCGAGGCCAGTTGCTGCAGTTGTGCTTCGAGATCGTTGATGCGCTGTTCAAGGGCCTGTTCTCTTGCCTCATCGGCCATGGCAATGCCAGGCAGGGCCATAAGGCATCCGAGTGACAAGGCCGACAAGCGCAATCCGACGTACTTCTTCATGATCATGGTGGCACTCCTCCCCATTGGTGGCGATGGGAGAATGCTGAGAATTTCGTTCAGCGGCCATTAGCCATTCGTCTATACGCGACCAAAGTCGAGTGGGCAATCACGCGGCCGCGCTACGTGGCATGATCGCAAGCGCGTTCCGTTGATTGCCCTTGAGGAGGCGACCATGTCAAAACTCTATCCCGTGCCTGCCGCTTTCGCCGCGAATGCCCGCATCAACAAGGCCGGATATGCGCAGATGTACGCCGAGTCGATTGCCGATCCGGACAAGTTCTGGGGGCGTGTCGGCCAGCGTCTCGACTGGATCAAGCCCTACACCAGGGTCAGCGATGTCTCCTTCGATGCGAGCGACCTGCACGTGCGCTGGTACGAGGACGGCATGCTCAACGTTTCGGCGAACTGCCTCGATCGCCATCTGGCGACGCGTGGCGACAAGATCGCGCTGATCTGGGAAGGCGACAATCCCGCTGAATCGCGCCGCATCAGTTATCGCGAGCTGCATGCCGAGGTCTGCAAGGCCGCCAACATGCTCAGCAATCTTGGCGTGCGCAAGGGCGATCATGTCGCCATCTACCTGCCGATGATTCCCGAGGTGGCCGTGGCCATGCTCGCCTGCACGCGCATCGGCGCGGTGCACACCATCGTCTTTGGCGGCTTCTCGCCGGATTCCCTGGCCAGCCGCATCGCTGATTGCCAATGCAAGCTGGTGATCACCGCCGACGAGGGCCTGCGTGGCGGCAAGTCGATTCCACTCAAGGTCAATGTCGATGCGGCGTTGCAGCGCCCGAACACCAATTGCGTGGAAACCGTGGTCGTGGTCCGTCGCACGGGTGGCTCCATCGACATGCAGGTGCCGCGTGATCGCTGGTGGCACGCCTTGATGGAAGGACAATCCGAGCAGTTCGAAGCGGTTGCCTGCGAAGCCGAGCATCCGCTGTTCATTCTCTATACCTCGGGCTCGACCGGCGCGCCGAAAGGCGTGCTGCACACGACCGGGGGCTACCTCGTCTACATCAGCTATACGCACGAATGCGTGTTCGACCTGCGCGAGGACGATGTGTTCTGGTGCACCGCCGACGTCGGCTGGGTGACCGGACACAGCTACACGGTGTATGGTCCGCTGGCCAATGGCGCGACCTCGGTGATGTTCGAAGGCGTGCCGAACTATCCGGACAGCTCGCGTTTCTGGCAGGTGGTCGACAAGCACAAAGTGACCATCTTCTACACGGCACCGACCGCGATCCGCGCGCTGATGCGCGAGGGCGAGGAGCCGGTGAAGAAATCCTCGCGCGCCAGCATCCGCCTGCTCGGCTCGGTTGGCGAGCCGATCAATCCCGAGGCCTGGGAGTGGTATTACCGCGTCGTTGGCGAAGAGCGCTGCCCGATCGTCGACACCTGGTGGCAGACCGAAACCGGCGGCATCCTCATTTCGCCGATCGCCGGTGCCACCGATCTCAAACCCGGATCGGCGACGCTGCCGTTCTTCGGCGTCAAGCCGGCCATCGTCGATGCCAATGGCGTGGTGCTGGAAGGCGTCGCCGAAGGCAACCTGGTCCTGACCGGTTCATGGCCCGGCCAGATGCGCACCGTGTATGGCGATCACGAACGCTTCATCAACACCTATTTCCGCACCTATACGGGCAGCTATTTCACCGGTGACGGCGCGCGCCGCGATGAAGATGGCTATTACTGGATTACCGGGCGCGTCGATGACGTGATCAATGTTTCCGGCCATCGCCTGGGTACGGCCGAAGTCGAGAGTGCCCTGGTCGCGCATCCGGATGTGGCCGAGGCGGCCGTGGTCGGTTGCCCGCACGACATCAAGGGCCAGGGCATCTACGCCTATGTGACGCTCAGGGCCGAGGTCGAACCCAGCGAGGCATTGCGCAAGGAACTGGTCGCCTGGGTGCGCAAGGAAATCGGCCCGATTGCCTCGCCCGACCATTTGCAATGGGCTCCCGGCCTGCCGAAGACGCGCTCGGGCAAGATCATGCGCCGCATCCTGCGCAAGATTGCCGAAAACGCGCCCGAGCAGATGGGCGACATCTCGACCCTGGCCGATCCATCGGTGGTCAAGAGCCTGGTCGATGAACGCCTGATCAGGGAATGAGCCGATCCTGCCGCGAGCTGTTGCCTGCCGCGGCAAAGGTGGGGGCAGCGGCTTTGCATGAAGCACGGGAGCGGTGCACGGAGTCGTGATCGCAATGCCTGAAATCCTCATTGCCGACGATCATCCACTGTTTCGCGACGCGCTGAGCCGCGCCGCGGCGCAGGCCTTGCCTGCCGTGGAACTGTTCCAGGCCGACAGCGTGCCGGCACTGCTGGCCCTGGTCGAATCGCACGCGAATGCCGACCTGCTGCTGCTCGACTTGCAGATGCCCGGGGCGCGCGGCTTTTCCGCCCTGGCACATCTGCGTGGCCACTATCCGCAATTGCCGGTGATCATCGTTTCCGCGCATGAGGAGGCGGACGTCGCGCGGCGCGCGCTGGCCCATGGTGCCGCTGGCTATGTGCCGAAATCGATGGCGGGCGAGAACATCGTGGAGGCGATCCATGCCGTGCTCGACGGCGAAGTCTGGCTGCCGAGCCAGTTGAGCGGCGGTTCGGCCGAGTTGCGCGGCAGCGAAGCGGTGCTGGCCGGGCGCATCGCCGAACTGACCCCGCACCAGTTCCGCGTCCTCGGCATGGTTGCCGATGGCCTGTTGAACAAGCAGATCGCCTACGAGCTCGGTGTTTCCGAAGCAACTATCAAGGCGCACATGACCGCGATCATGCGCAAGCTCGGCTGCAACAATCGCACCCAGGTTGCCCTCGCCGCCAGCCAGTTGACACTTGATCCGGGCAATGTGATCGCGGTCGACGAATAGTCGCCGGCAAGCCTCATTCCTCGATTGGCGCGAGCGGCTGCGCCCGATCCGCATCACCCGCCTCGCCCGCCTGGCCTTGCCCATCCGCCGCACTTGCCGCCGGCGCGGATTCCTCGCCCTCCTCGTCGGCTTCGGCCGGGCGCCGGGAAAATGCCGAGAGCAAGGCGCGCAACGCGCCCGGGCGGATCGGCTTGAGCAGCACGCTGAGGCCGAGATCGCGGGCGCGCTGCTTGAGTTCGGGGCTGCCGTCGGCGGTGATCAGCGCGGCCGGCGCTTTCGTGCCGTTGAGCCGACGCAGTTCGGCGAGCACGTCCATGCCGTTGATGCCGCTGTCCAGGTGCAGATCGATCAGGATCAGGTCCGGGTTGCGCCGGCGCAAAGCCTGCAAGGCCTCGTCCCGGTTGGTGGCAAGGTCGCAGCTGAGTCCCCAGCGTGAGAGCAGGGCGGTCATGCCTTCGAGGATGCTCGGTTCGTTGTCCACGCACAGCACATGCAGGGCGGGCATGAGGCCAAGCACCGGCGTCGGCCTGCTTGGCAGCGGTTCGCCGCGCACGCGCATGGCGACGAAGGGCACCTCGACCGAGAAGCAGCTGCCCGAGCCGGGCCAGGAACGCACGGCGAGGCGATGATCGAGGATGCGTGCAATGCGCTCGCAGATGGCCAGGCCGAGGCCGAGGCCATGCTCGCCCCAGGGTGAGCTTCCCTCGACGCGATGGAACTCGTCGAAGATGCGCTCCAGATGCTCGGCACTGATGCCCGGGCCGGTGTCCCAGACTTCGATGCGCACGTGATCGCCACGATGGCGCAGGCCAAGGACAACGCGACCACTGCGCGTGTAGCGCAAGGCATTGGTGCAGAAGTTCTGCAGGATCCTGCGCATCAGGTTGGGATCCGTATGCACGATCGCGCGGCTGGCGACGACCCTGAACTCCAGTCCGCGGCGCTGCGAGAGCAGCACGAATTGCTGCTGCAGTGGCGCGACCAGTTCCTCGAAGGCAATGTCGACTTTTTCCGAACGGTACTTTCCGGCATCCAGTCGCGATGATTCAAGCAGCGATTCAAGGAGGACTTCGGCAACACGGAATGCGGTATCGATGCGCTCGGCCAGTTGCCCGGATTCCTTATCCAGCGCGGGCTGCTGTCGCAGTGCCGTGGTGAACAGGCGCGCCGCATTCAGCGGTTGCAGCAGGTCGTGGCTGGCGGCGGCAAGGAATCGCGATTTCGACAGGTTGGCCGCCTGCGCCTCCAGCTTCGCCTGCTCCTGCGCTTCGAGCGCGTGCGACAGCTCGGAAGTGCGCGACGCCACGCGTTGTTCGAGCGTCTCGTTGGCTTCGATCAGCGCCCTTTCCACCTGCTTGTAGTCGGTGACATCGGTGAACGTGGTGACGAAGCCGCCGCCCGGCAATTGCTGGCCGCGCATTTCCAGCACGCGGCCGTCGGCGCGTGCGCGGGTGAACACATGGGCGGTGCCCAGGCGCATGTGGCGAAGGCGCTTCTGCACGTGCTCATCGACATCGCCCGGGCCGCAATCGCCACGCTCGGCGTTGTAGCGGATCAGGTCGGCAATTGGCCGACCAACGTAGACCAGCCCGCTTGGGTAATCGAACATCTCTATGTAGCGGCGGTTCCAGGAGACCATGTGCATCTGCGCATCGACCACGCTGATGCCTTGCGAGATGTTCTCGAGGGTGTTGGTAAGCAGTTCGCGGTTGAAGCGCAGTTCTTGCGAGGCATCGTCGAGCAGGGCCGCGGCCTCGCTGAAATCGAGGCCGGTTCCACGCAGCGCCGTGGTCAGCATGCGCCGCGCCGAGGCAGAACCGATGGCAGCCGCAAGCGCGCGTTCGGCATGCTGGAACAGCAGCCGATCGGCCGTGCCACTCTCGCTGATCGGCTTGCCGGCGGCGAGGACGTACTCCTCGAACATGCGGTTCGCGTTGCGTTCGCCGAGGATGCGTCCGACGATCATGCGCAGGTCGGCGACACTGACCCGGCCACCCCAATCCGACATCGTGCTGGCGCTGCGTTCCGCGTCGATATCCAGGAAACGCGCCGCGCGCAGGCGCTCCTCGATCGACGGACGAAAGCGCAGCGAGACAAACACGCAGGCGGCGATATTGACCATCAACGACCAGAACGTGCCGTGCGTGATCGAATCCCAGCCGCTCAGGTTGAACAAGGCATGCGGACGCAGCCAGTCGAGGCCAAAGGGGCCGTCTTGCACCCAATGGCTGTCGTACCAGCCGGCCATCGCCATGTTTGGCAGCAGCAAGGTGTACAGCCACAAGCCGAAACCGAGCATGAGGCCGATCAGCACGCCCTTGCGGCTGGCCCCTCGCCAGTAGAGTCCGGCGATGATCGCCGGGGCGAACTGGGCCACGGCGGCAAAGGCGAGCAGGCCGATCGAGGCAAGGCCCTGGGTATGCGTGATGGCGCGGTAATAGGCGAGAGCCAGGAAGGCCAGGCCGATGATGGCAACGCGACGGATGCCGAGCACGATCGAGGAAAGATCATGGCGTTGTTCCAGTTTCAATGCGCGGATGCGCAGCAGGGCCGGCATGATCAGGTCGTTGGAGATCATCGTCGCCAGCGCCACCGAGGCGACGATGACCATGCCGGTCGCCGCCGAGAAACCGCCAACATAGGCGAGGATGGTCAGGGCCGACTGGTCATGCACCAGCGGCAGCCACAGCAACCACGCGTCGGGCGGCAACGTGGTGCCGGCGGCAACCGTGCGTCCGGCGTTGACGATCGGCAGCACGAGCACGCAGATCACCAGCAGATAGACTGGAAACAGGCGACGACTCTTGCGTACGTCGGCCGGGTTCTCGCATTCGACGACGCCGACCTGGAACTGACGCGGCAGGCAGAACATGGCGGTGAAGGCCAGCAGGGTCTGCGCGAAGAATCCCGCTGGCAGGCCGTCGCGGACAATTTCCTCGACGAGATCCATTGACGGACTGGCGACCGTCCACGGAATCTGCAGGGCGAAGATGCCGATGGCGACGAAGGCGATCAGCTTGATTGCCGATTCCGCGGCGATGGCCAGCATCATGCCGTGATGGTGTTCGGTGGCATCGATGCGTCGCGTGCCGAAGAGGATGGAGAACAAGGCCAGTTGCATGGCCACGTAGAACGCGGAATCGCTGAGCAGCGGTGCCGACGCGCCCGATTGCGGGTGTCCGCTGAGGACGCTGATGCTCAAGGCCACGGCCTTGAACTGCAGGGCGATGTAGGGAATGGCCGCGGTCACCGCGATCAAGGTCACCAGCGCGCCCAGGGCGTTTGATTTGCCAAAACGCGAACTGATGAAATCGGCGATCGAGGTGATGTTGTTGGCCTTGGCGACGCGGGTCAGGCGTTCGATCATGCCGCTGCCAAACAGGAACAGCAGGATCGGGCCAAGATAGATGGGCAGGAACGAAAGACTCGACTTCGCGGCGCTGCCGACGGCGCCATAGAACGTCCAGGACGAGCAGTACACGGCCAGCGCGAGGCTGTAGACAATCGGTCGCAGTGCCGGACGCGAGGGGTAGAGCGGGCGCGAATCGCCGAAATAGGCAATGCCGAAGAGCATGGCCACGTAGGCCAGCGAAACCAGCATGAGGATCCAGCCAGCAATCACGGTCGGGCTCCGCGCACCCGGTGTGGGTGACCCCGGCCTACAGACTTGACCGGGACGTGCACGGCGTCAAGCGCTGACCGGCGTTGCCGACGCCCTGGCGAATTTCCAGTTCATGGGCAGGCTGGACAAGTGCAGCGCATCCACCTGCTTCGTGGCGCGCTTCGACGGCGAATGCAATGGCTGCCGAAACGTGCCCGGAAGGCGCCGGGCTTTGCGCAATCCGGGCGGCGGATGCGCTGCGCTCATCCGCCCTGCGCATGCCGATGTGCACTCAGTCGCGGCGTTCCTGGCTTGCCGTGACTGCCGCTTTCGCCACCATCGATGTGGTCTTGTCGCCCTTGCGCCGTTCCTGCGCGATCTGCGTGCCATGCACGATGAAATAGATGTTCTCGGCGATGTTGGTCGCGTGATCGCCGATGCGCTCGATGTTCTTGGCCATGAACAGCAGGTGCGTGCAGGCGGTGATGTTGCGCGGATCTTCCATCATGTAGGTCAGCAACTCGCGGAAGATGCCGGTGTACAGGGCATCCAGTTCCTCGTCCCGCGCCCAGGCGAGCAGGGCGCGATCGGCATCCCGGTCGCGGTAGGCGAGCAATACCTCGCTGATGATTTCGCTGGCGATCTTGCCGAGTCGCGGCATGCTGATCACCGGGCGCACCTGGTCGACGCGATTGAGGGCAAGGGCGCGCTTGGCGACGTTGGCCGCGTAGTCGCCGATGCGCTCGATATCCGAGGAAATGCGCAGTGCCGCCAGCACCTCGCGCAGGTCGCGGGCAATCGGCTGGCGCAGGGCGAGCAGGCGGATCACATCCTGGCTGATTTCGTTCTCCAGCTCGTCGATGGCCTTGTCGCTGGCGATGATGCGCTCGGCGGCATCGCTGTCGCGCTCGATGACGGCGGTGATCGCGGCCTCGAGTTCGACCAGGGCAAGGTTGCCCATGCGCTGGATTTCGCCGGTCAGGCGGTTGAGTTCCTCGTCATAGCTTTTCACGATGTGTTCGCCGGGTAGGGACATGATCTGCTCCTCAGCCGAAACGGCCGGTAATGTAATCCTCGGTCTGCTTCTTCGCCGGTTGCGTGAAGAGCTTTTCCGTTTCGCCGAATTCGATCATCTCGCCGAGATACATAAAGGCGGTGAAATCCGAGCAGCGCGCGGCCTGCTGCATGTTGTGGGTGACGATGGCAATGGTGAATTCATCGGCAAGTTCGGCGATCAACTGCTCGATCTTGCTGGTCGCAATCGGATCGAGCGCGGAAGTCGGCTCATCCAGCAGCAGGACCTGGGGCTTCAGGGCCACCGCGCGCGCGATGCACAGGCGTTGCTGCTGGCCGCCGGACAGTCCGAGCGCACTCTGCCTGAGCTTGTCCTTGACCTCATCCCACAAGGCACCCTGGCGCAGTGCCTCTTCGACGCGCGCATCCATCTCGGCCTTGCCGAGCTTTTCGTAATGGCGGATGGCGTAGGCGATGTTCTCGTAGATCGACATCGGGAATGGCACGGGTTTCTGGAACACCATGCCGACCTTGCTGCGCAGGCGGTTCAGCGAGTATTTCGGATCGAGGATGTTCTCGCCATCGAGCAGCACCTCGCCCTCGGCGCGCTGGTTTGGATAGATCGAGTAGATGCGGTTGAAGATGCGCAGCAGGGTCGACTTGCCGCAACCGGACGGCCCGATCAGGGCGGTCACGCGACGCTCGGCGATATCGAGATTGACGTCCTTGATCGCCTGGAAGCGGTCGTAGAAGAAATCGAGGCTCCTCGCGCTCATCTTCGGCTGCTTGCCGACTTCGGTTTCGCGGCGGGCCGAGCTCACGGTCGGCGCCGACATGGCAAATGTCAGGTCACTCATGGCGGGATTTGTTCCTAGAAAGAATGGCTCGCGCGATCAGGCTCAGCACCAGGACGAAAAAGGTCAGCACCAGGGCGCCGGCCCAGGCCAGGGATTGCCAGTTCTCGTAGGGGCTGGCGGTGAACTGGTTCATCACCACCGGCACGCTGGCCATCGGCTGGGTCAGGTCGGTGCTCCAGTACTGGTTGCCGAACGAGGTGAAGAGCAGCGGTGCGGTCTCGCCGCTGATGCGCGCCAGGGCAAGGATGATGCCGGTGACGATGCCGGGGGCGGCACCGCGATAAAGCACCTGCACGATCACTTTCCATTGCGGCACGCCCAATGACAGCGCCGCCTCGCGCATCTGCGCAGGCACCAGGCGCAGCATCTCGTCGGTGGTGCGCACGATCACCGGCAGGACGATGAAAGCCAGCGACAGCGCACCGGCAATGGCCGAAAAGCCGCCGCCCATCTGCGCGACGACCAGCGTGTAGACAAACAGGCCGAGCACGATCGATGGCGCGGAAAGCAGGATGTCGTTGACGAAACGGATGACCAGGCCAATGCGGCGCACGCCGGCGTATTCGGCCAGCCAGGTGCCGGCGGCGATGCCGAGCGGCGTGCCGATGAGGATGGCGATGCCGCACATCATCATGCTGCCGTAGAAGGCATTGGCGAGGCCGCCGGCTTCCTGCGGTGGCGGCGTGTTTTGCGTGAACAGGGCAATGTTGATGGAACCGATGCCCTTGCTGATCGTCGTCCACAGGATCCAGGTCAGGAAAAACAAGCCGAAAACGGCCGCCGCGCAGGACAGCACGATGGCAACGCGATTGATGATGGTGCGCCGACGATAGAGGCGCTCGGCGACGCGTGACGCATTCGCGCTACTGGTGGCCGTGTTCATTGCAGACCCTCGCGTCGTTGCAGTTGCATCAGCATCAGGCGTGCAATCGCCAGCACCACGAAAGTGACGATGAAAAGGACAAAGCCGAGCAGGAGCAGGGCCGAGCGATAGGTGTCGGTGGCCTCGGCGAAATCATTCGCGATCAAGGCGGCGATGGTGGTGCCGGGTTCGAGCAGGGACAACGAAAAGCGCACCGTGTTGCCGACCACATAGGCAACCGCCATCGTTTCGCCAAGGGCGCGACCGAGGCCAAGGAAGACGCCGCCGATCACCGCCGATTTGGTGTAGGGCAGGACCACGTCCCAGACGACTTCCCACTTGGTCGCGCCGAGCGCGTAGGCGGATTCCTTGAGCCGCGTCGGCACCGTGACGAAGACATCGCGCATGACCGATGAAACAAACGGGATGACCATGATGGCGAGGACGAAGCCCGCGGTGAGCATGCCGATGCCGATGGGCGGCCCCTGGAACATCGGGCCGATCAGCGGCAGGGTGCCGAGATGATCACTCAGCCACGGCGTGACGTGCTCGGTCATCACCGGGACCAGCACGAACAGGCCCCACATGCCGTAGATGATCGAGGGAATGCCGGCGAGCAATTCAATGGCCGAGCCGACCGGACCACGCAGCCAGGCCGGTGCGATTTCAGTCAGGTACAGGGCAATGCCGAAACTCACCGGCACGGCGATGAGCATGGCGATGGCGGCGGTGACCAGGGTTCCGAAGATCGGGATCAGCGCGCCATAGCGGTTTTCCACCGGATTCCATTCGGTGGAGAAGAAAAAGCGCCAGCCTTCCTGGGCGAGGACCTCGCGGCCACCCCAGAGCATCGACAGCGCGGCACCGGCGAGGGCAATCAGGACAAGGAACGCGGCGAAGGCAAGCAGGTAGCTGAAACCCTTGTCCTGGAGTTCGTCACGGCGGGAGCGGGGCCGAGGCACCGAATCGCGAGCTGCAATCGTCGTCATGTGGAGACCAGGGTAGAAAGATCCCGCGGGCAGCTGCCCGCAACAACCGGGATGAGCAATTCGGGCTGCCGATTATGTCAGCCCGGCCCGATTTCCTGAAACAGCAGACAAGCAACGCCCCCGGGAGAATCATCGTCCCGGGGGCGTTGCCGAGATGCCGATTACTTGATGCGGTTGGCCCAGTAGGCCTCGATCTGCTTGACCAGGCTGTCCGGAAGCGGCACGTAGTCCAGCGCGGAAGCCTGCGACTTGCCGTTCTCGTAGGCCCAGGTGAAGAACTCGCGAGCGGCCTTGGCGCGCTCGGCATCCTTGGCCTGTGCGTGCATGAGGATGAAGTTCGTGGCGCTGATCGGCCACGATCCGTCACCCGGGGCATTGGTGATGATCAGGCTGAAATCGGTGGCATTGGTCCAGTCGGCGCTGGCCGCGGCCGCAGCGAACGACTCGGCACTTGGCGCGATGAACTTGCCGGCGGCATTCTGCATCAGCGCGAACGACATCTTGTTCTGCAGGGCGAAGGACAGCTCCACATAGCCGATCGCATTCTTGATCTGCTTGACGTAGGCGGCGACGCCTTCGTTGCCCTTGCCGCCAAGACCCACCGGCCACTGCACCGACGTGCCTTCACCGACCTTTTCCTTCCACTCCGGGCTGACCTTGGACAGGTAGTTGACGAAGTTGAAGGTGGTGCCGGAGCCATCCGAGCGGTGCACGATGGTGATCTTGCCGTCCGGCAGGGCCAGACCTTCATTGATCGAGGCGATGGCCGGATCGTTCCACTTGGTGACCTTGCCGAGGAAGATGTCGGCCAGCAACGGGCCGGTGAGCTTCAGCTTGCCGGCATCGATTCCGGCGACATTGACGACAGGAACGACGCCGCCGATCACCGACGGAAACTGGATCAGGCCCGCTTCGGCCAGTTCCTTCGGGTCCAGCGGCTTGTCCGAAGAACCGAAATCGACCGTGCCAGCCTTGATCTGGGCAATGCCGCCGCTGGAGCCGATGGACTGGTAGTTGATCTTGTTCTGCGTGGCCGTGTTGTAGTCAGCAGACCACTTGGACATCAACGGAAAGACGAACGATGCGCCGGCACCGGTCACTTCCGCGGCCTGCGCCGCACCGACACTCGCGGCGATCGCGATGATCGCCGTACTCAACCTGATGGAAAGTTTCACGCGGGCAACTCCTTGAGGATGTGCTGTGGAGGCGCACTTTGTAACCGCTCAAGGTTGCAGGTTTGTGACAGGGCGGGAATCAATCCCCACTGATATACGCGGGGCCTTTGCCCACGGTCTTTTCGTAGACGCCCTTGCCGGCGCGCCTGTACTGGGTGAACCCGTGTTTGCCGGCATGGCTTTCGCTGGTGCGGTGGGCTTGGCCGGATATGACTTGCGGGGCGCTGATGATGCGGTGGATGGGCGTGCCGCATTCGGGACAGGCGCTCAGGGCTGGATCGGCTAGGCGCTGCAGCAGGTCGAATCCATCGCGGCAGAAATCGCAGCCAGCATGATCCGGGAGGTATTGATGGATGGGCATGGCTGCAAGGATGCGGGCGGGCGTTGCCTGAATCAATCGGCTGCGGGCATGGTCTGCTCGATGTCCGGTTCGGCATTGGCTCCGGTCAGGTCCGACATGTGTTTCCAGCGGTTGACGATCTTGCAGAACAGTTCGGCCGTGCGCTCGGTGTCATAAACGGCCGAGTGCGCCTCGCTGGCATTCCAGCTGACGCCCGAGGCGGCAACGGCACGGGCCAATACGGTCTGGCCGTAGGCGAGACCGGCCAGGGTCACCGTATCGAAATTGCTGAACGGGTGGAACGGATTGCGCTTGTGGCCGGTGCGGCGCACGGCGGCATTGAGAAAGCTGAGGTCAAAGCCGGCGTTGTGGCCGACGAGGATGGCGCGCTGGCAATCGGCGGCGCGCAAGGCCGCCCGCACCGGGGCGAACACATGATCGAGCGCGGCACGTTCTTCCCGCGCATTGCGGAACGGGTGATCGACATCGATGCCGGTGATTTCAAGGGCGCGTGGATCGAGGTTGGCGCCGGGAAACGGCTCGACATGCGTGGAAACCGGGGCATGCGGAAACACGAATCCCTGCGCATCCATGCCGATCACGACCACGGCGATCTCCAGCAGGGCATCGCGTTCGCAATCGAAACCACCGGTTTCGACATCGACGACGACAGGGAGGAAACCGCGGAATCGCTCGGCGATCCGCGTCACGGAGGTGGTTTCGGGCATGCCGGAAGGATAGCCGATTGGCGTGCCTGCCGGGGGATGCGGCTGCAGCCACGCCGCCTGCCGTGTCTTCGCGTCGGGCGCGAGGCGCGCAGGAGTGTGCTATCGCGCCATCAGGCGGGCCGGGGCACGCCTGATCGGGCAACTGCAACAATTGTGTTGCCGGCCTGCAATGTTCCCGTAATGGAACGTCAATAACCTGCGCCGCCATGGCAGCCCGCCGTGGTGCCTTCCAGCCTGTCCCCACATCAAGAGAAAACCCACATGAAACGCGTTGCACACCGCCTGCTTGCTGTTGCGATTGTTTCCACACTGGCCGCCCAGGCCCAGGCCGAAGTCGCCCTTGATGTCATCGGCGACTATGAGGTCAGTTTCGAAGGCCTCGTGCAGGCCGACGGCAACTGGTTCAACAACGACGTCGTCGACCTCAACGGCTCATCCGGCAACGATGGCAAGGACAGCGAATTCGAGATGCGTCGCGCCGAGCTCGTGCTGAAAGGCAAGGGCACCATGTTCGACTGGGTGCTTGGCTACGATGCCAAGGCCAACAAGTACCTCGACGTCAACCTGAAATGGAAGCTTGGCTCGAACTACGTGCAGGTGGGCCAGTTCAAGCAGGTCAACAGCCTCGAGGAACTCAGCAGCACCAAGAACAATGATTTCATTTCCAAGGCGATGGTCACCAATACCTTCGCCGTCGGTCGCCGTGTCGGTGTCGCCTACGGTGACGGCGGCAAGAACTGGGGCTACACGGCCAACGTGTTTGGTCGCGAAATGACCCGCAATCTTGGCCAGGGCCAGGGTTTTGGCGGCCGCTTCTATTACGCACCGATCGTCGATGGCGACAGCACGCTGCATTTCGGCGTCTCCGCGGTCGACTACGACACCAACAACGATACGCAGCGCTGGCGCATCCGCCCGGATGCCGACCTGGCGACCGCACGCCTGATCGATACCGGCAACATCCTCAATGCTGACCGAAACCGCACCTATGGCCTTGAAGGGCTGTGGAGCAGCGGCCCGTTCAAGGTGCAGGCCGAGTACATGCGCACCACGACCACGCGCACCAGCAATTCGACCGCTGCGGATTTCACCGGCGACAGCTGGTATGTCTCCGGCGTCTGGAACATCACCGGCGAGTCCTGGGGCTACAAGGGCGGCACGCCGACCACGCCGTTGCCGAACGATCCGGCCGCCGGCATGTGGCAGGTGGGTGTGCGCTATGACGATGCCAACCTCAGCGATGGTTCGATCAGGGGTGGCGACGAGCACAACATCACCGTTGGCATGAACTGGTACTGGCGCTCGAACGTCAAGATCATGGCCAACTACGTGGCCGTGAAGAGTTCGAAGTACAACTCCGCACTTGCTGCCGACCTCAGCGACGATCCGAACATTTTCGAGACGCGCCTGCAGTTCTTCTGGTAATCCGCGCCACCGCGCCGGCCGTCTCCGGGCAGCGTGTGCTGCCCGCTTGCCACGCGCTCGGCACCATCAATCACGCTGCAGCGGTACCGGGATGACGCACCTTGCGTCATCCCGGCCGTGCGTGCGCCCACCGCCAACGCTCGCTTTGCCGGATGTGGCACGACTTCGCACCCGATTGCGAATAGATCCGGGAGACGACATCCGTCGTTGCCCTGGAGCGCGTGATGAACCTGATTCGCCTGGCAGCCCTGCTGCTCCTGCTGCTCGTGTGCCCGCTGGCCACGGCCGCGACCTATTCGGTCGGACCGAGCGGGTGTACCCATTTCAGTCTGGCCGATGCACTCGCCGCTGCCGAAGCCAATGGCAGCGGCCCGCATCTGATCAAGCTGCGCACCGGTGAACTGCTGACCGGCGGCATCTCGCTGGACGAGCCGGCTGCCGACATCACCATCGAGGGCGGTTACGCCACGTGCACGGCGAGTGCGCCCAGCGTCGATGCGCGCATGGTGATTCGCCAGATCAATCCAGGTCGCGTGCTGCGTTTCGATAACGCCAGCGATACACGGCGACGTCTCGAACTGCGCCACCTGACCCTGACCGGTGGCGCCGAGGGCCTCTCCGATGCACTGGGCGGTGCAGGCGCGCTGGTCCTGCAGAACGCCACGCTGGTGCTCGGCGAAGGTGCCATCATCGAAGCCAACCTGGCCGGCAACGGTGGCGGCGTCAGCATGCTGGGCACGCCGACGCGCATTGCCGAACTGGTCGTCGATGGTGGCGCGAAGATCCTCGCCAACGAAGCAGCCGGGCTTGGCTCACTCGGCAATGGTGGTGGCGTGTATGCGCTGGACAACGCCACGATCCGCCTGATCCATGGTCGGGTTGAAGAGAACAAGGCGCGCCGCGCCGGTGGTGGCATCGCCTTGAACACGGCACGGACCACGCTGATCGTGACGCCGCCGGTGCTTCCCGACACGCCACTGGCCCCGGTCGTGTTGTTCAACAACGAGGCAGGTGATGGCAGCTTTTCCACCGGCAGGGGTTTTGGCGGCGCCATCTACACCAGGCAGGGCAACATCACCGTCAGCGCCCCGGCGATCGGCAGGTTCACCACCGAAATCAACACCAACAACGCCAATTTCGGTGGTGCGATCTACGCCGAAGGCGCGACCGGGCCGTCCGATCCCTTCACCTTCATTTCCCTGCGCAACACACTGGTCGGATTCAACAGCGCCAATGGCAAGGGTGGCGCGTTCTATTCCTCGAATGCGGTCGATTGGGTGCTCGATACCACGGCCCCGGGCCAGCGCTGCCCATTTGGCACACGCTACAGTTCCTGCTCGGCGGTGCTGTACAACGTGGCATACAACGACACGACGCCGGGCAGCCCGGGCGGTGCTGTCGGCTACATCTACAACGACAGCGGCAGCTCGCGCGGCATCTTCCGCTTTGCCCGCACCTTGTTCGAGAAGAATCGCGACGACAATGGCCAGATCGCGGTGGCCATGGCCTTTGGCAGCAGCGAGATGCAGTTTGAACGCTGCATCTTCCTCGACAACAAGGCCGGTGCGGCGAGCAATGGCACCCTGCTGGCGAATGCGCCGGGCATCAACCTGCGCTTCATCTACAACACCGTGCTGGCGAATGATGTCGACACGCTGGTGTACATGAACGGAGGCCTGTTGCGCACCCAGGGCAGCATCATGTGGGCGCCAGGCAGCGACGTGTGGACAGCGACGGCGGGGGCGACCATGGAAAGCAACGCCTGCCTGATCGCGCATCAGGCAATTCCCGGAGCCACCGTCGCTGATCCTCGCCTTGGTTTCGATTTCACGCCGCCGGGAAGTTCGCCAGCCATCGATTTCTGCGACAACGCCGATGTCACGGCCGGCCTTGATGTCTATCGACAGGAGCCCGGTCATGACGCCGGCGGCGTCGTTGCGGTCTGGGGCAACAACGATCTTGGCGCCGTGGAAAATCGCGACATCCTCTTCTTCGACGGATTCGGCAATCACTTCCTGCAGTGATGTGCTGGGCATGGACGCGATCGGCACGCTGCGCGGCGAACCGTTGCCACAGCTTCGCTGCGCCACCGCGCGCCGCCGCCGATGGCGGCGCAGGCAGGGTCGGAGTGCGCAGACGAATCCGGTAGGATGTTGGCACTGCCAGCGGTACCGGGTCGATTGCATGGGTGACATCACCGAACTGTTGCGTGCCGCCCAGTCGGGCGACAGCCGCTGCCTGGATGCGGTGTTCGCCCAGGTCTACGCGACCCTGCGCTCACTGGCGGCATCGCGGCTTGCCGCGCAATCGGGCGAGCACACGCTGGGCGCAACGGCACTGGTGCACGAGGCCTATCTCAAGCTCACCGGTGCGCAGGGCCTGGATCTCGTCGATCGCCATCATTTTTTCGCCTGCGCGGCGCGCGCCATGCGCCAGATCCTGGTCGATCGCGCGCGTGCCCGCGGAGCGCTGAAGCGGGGTGCCGATCTCGCCAGGGAGACTCTGGACCACGCCGAGGGAATTGCCGCAGCGGAGCCGGAACTGCTCGATGTCGATGCTGCACTCGATCGTCTCGATGCCATCGATCCGGGTGCGCGCGAACTGGTCGAGATGCGCGTCTTCGCCGGCCTCACCCTGGAGCAGCTTGCCGAATCGAGCGGCCGTTCCTTGCGCAGCGTCAACCGCGACTGGCAACGCGCGCGCGCATTGTTGCTGGCGCAACTGGATTGAGTGATGGACGCTGCCGAACGCCTGGCCTGGCAGCAAGCCGATCGCCTGTTTGCCGAGCTGATCGATCTCGATGTGGTGCAGCGCGACGAGCGAATGGCGGCCATGCCGATGTCGCCCGAGGTGCGCCATCACCTGCTGCGCTTGCTCGCAAGCACGCAGCAGGAGCACGCCTGGCTTGACGGCGAAGCGTCCGCGCTCGGCCATTGGCTGCCCTCGGCAACGCCGGACAAGGGATCGATGCGCGGACGACGCCTGGGCGTCTGGGAAATAGAGGACGAGCTCGGTCGCGGCGGCATGGCGGTGATCTATCGGGCGCGCCGCATTGATGGCGCCGCCGAGCAGGTCGTCGCCCTCAAGCTGTTGTCCATCGCCAGCCTCGGCCGCAATGGTGCCGAACAGTTTCGCCGCGAGACCGACATCCTCGCGCGCCTCGCCCATCCGCATATCGTCGGCTTGATCGACGCCGGCATTGCCGAAGACGGCACGCCGTGGCTGACCATGCCGCTGGTCGAGGGCGTGCACATCGATGCCTGGTGCGAACAGCACGCGCTGGATACGCGACAAGTGGTGACCCTGTTCCTGCAAGTCACCGCCGCGGTTGCCGCGGCCCATCGCAACCTGGTGATCCACCGCGACCTGAAACCCTCAAACGTGCTGGTCGACGGCGAGGGCCAGGTGCGCCTGCTTGATTTCGGCATCGCCCGCCTGGCCAACGGTGGCGATCAGGTGACGCGCTCGCAGTGGCGCGCGCTGACTCCGCAATACGCCGCTCCCGAGCAGTTTGGCGATGGCCCACCGACCACCGCCACGGACATCCATGGTCTCGGAGCCTTGCTTTATCGCCTGCTGACCGGGCAGCCCCCGCGGACGCATGCGCGCGCGGCGGAAATCACCTTGCCCTCGCAGCTTGCCGCCGTTCGCGGAATCGCCACTGCCCGCCACCACCGCGCCTTGCGCGAGGATCTCGATCGCGTGTTGCTGAAGGCGTTGGCTGCGGATCCGGCCGAGCGCTACGGCACGGTCGACGAATTGATTGCCGACCTGCAGCGTTGGCTGGCGGGGCGTCCGGTGCTGGCCAGTGCGCCCGGTCGCGCCTACCGGTTGCGCAAGTTCATCGCCCGCCATCGCCTGGCTGTCGCCGCCAGTGCCGCCCTGCTGCTGGCGATCGCCGGTGGAATCGGCGGCACCTTGTGGCAGGCGCATCAGGCGCGTCTGCAAGCGGCCCAGGCCACCGCGATCAAGGATTTCGTGCTCGATCTGTTCGCCGCCGCCAATCCCGACCTGGCCCAGGGCGAGGATCCGCCGGCCTCGGTCCTGTTGAGCAACGGTGCCGCGCGCGTGCGCAGCGAATTCGCCGCGCGACCGCTGCTGCTTGGCGAGATGCTCGGCATGATCGGTCGCGTGCAACTGGAACGCGGCCTGCTCGATGATGCCGAATCCTCGCTCGACGATGCGCTTGCCGCGTTCGCGCGGCATTCCGCGGCCAATGCGAAATGGGCGGTGGCGCAGGGCGATCGCGGCATGCTGGCGTATGAGCGCGGCGATCCGCTCGAGGCCCTGCGCCGGCTGCGCGATGCGGATGCCACCGGCGCTGCGGCAGGTTTGGCACCGAGCCATGCCGAGCGCCTCTACCTGCAGGTGCGCATTGCCGAAATGCAGGTCGAGGCCGATCAGCTCGAAGAGGCGGAAACCACCGCACGCAATGCATTGCAGGGGATCGAGGACGCGCAAAGCAGGGATGCACTGATCTATCCGGATGCGCTGTGCGCGTTGGCCACCAGCCTGCACCACCAGGGCCGCACTGCGGAGGCGCTGGCAATCCTCACGCAGGCGGAAACGGCGCAGCGGCGCATTGCCCCGGCGCATCCGAAGATGGCGGTGATCCTCAACGACCTTGCCTTGATGCTGCATCGGCTTGGCCGCTACGACGAAGCCGAGGCGACCATGCAGCGTGCGCTGGAACGGAGCCAGGCGATCTACGGCCCCCTGCATCCGCAAACCCTGCATTCGCTGGCCAATCGCGCCTCGCTGTTGCGCGTTTGGCAGGGACCGGCAGCGTCGGCGCGCGAGTACGAGCGCCTGCTGCCGATGGTCGAACAGGCGCTCGGCAGCGCGCCGCACTCGCAGCGCGTGAACATGCTCGGCCAGTTGGCGGTGGCGCGAGACGAGGCCGGCGAAAGCGAGGCGGCACTGCAAGCGGCGCGCGCGGCGTGGACGATGCACACGGCACTTCCCGTCGAGCAGCGCCAGCGCACCGATTGGGTGGCGGGCATCCTCGGCGTCATGCTGTTCGAGCGCGGCGACGCCGACGCAGCGGACTTGCTGGCCCGCTACCAGCCGCCGAACTGCAGCGCCCTCGAGTCGCGCACGCCGTTCACGCGTCACCTGTGCATCACGCAGGCCTGGCTGGCAGCCGATTCCGGTGCGTGTTCGCTGCCCTCGGCAACGCCTCCGCAGGCAGCGGAACTCACCGCCGCGGAGCGGGATTGGTGGCTGGCCTGGTGGTTGCTCGGCAAACGCTGCATGGGTGCCGATGCGAGCGGCGCGGATGTGGCCATCGCCGAGCTTGGCGCCGGTCGCGCCTTGCCGGCCTGGCTGGCGGCGCGGATGAACAAGGCCAGTCTCGACTGAATCCGCGGGGCTGTGCATTCGCCGGGCACCAACGACCGCGTTCCCGGTGCGCAGGCAGTCGCGGGCGTCAACCCGGCGTGATTGGTGCCGGACCTGCAGTCTTGTGGCGATAACTGCACAAGTCCCGAATCAGGCAAGTCGGGCAATCCGGCTTGCGCGCCTTGCACACGTAACGGCCGTGCAGGATCAGCCAATGATGTGCATCCTGGCGGAACTCCGCCGGAATCACGCGCAGCAGCTTGTCCTCGACTTCGCGCACGTTCCTGCCCTTGGCCAGGCCGGTGCGATTGGCGACGCGGAAGATGTGCGTGTCGACGGCTATCGTCGGCTCGCCAAAGGCCGTGTTGAGGATGACATTGGCGGTCTTGCGGCCGACGCCGGGCAGTGCTTCCAGCGCCTCGCGCTCGCGTGGTACTTCACCGCCATGCTGATCCACGAGGATGCGGCAGGTCGCAATCACGTTTCTTGCCTTGGCATTGAACAGGCCGATGCTGGCGATATGGCGCTTCAAGCCTTCCTCGCCCAGATCAAGGATGGCTTGTGGCGTGTTCGCAACCGGGTACAAGCGGCGCGTTGCCTTGTTCACGCCGACATCGGTCGCCTGTGCCGAGAGAATCACCGCGACCAGCAATTCAAACGGCGTCGTGTATTCGAGTTCGGTGGTCGGCTGCGGATTGAATTCGCGCAAGCGCGTGAACATCTCGATGACATCGCTGCGCTTCATGGTGGCGATGATCCATCGGGCTTGCCTGCCTGTGCCGCGCGCTTTGCCTTGCCGCGGGCGATGGCTTCAAGCACCGCCTTGCGGCTGATCGGCACGGGCCGTGTTGCCGCGTTGCGTGCTGCCGCTTCGCGCCGCGCACTGCGTTCGTCGTGCTTGCGCGCGAGGCGGTGATTGCGCACCTCGAAGCGACGCCTGGCCGCGCTCGCCCGCGCAAGGATCTCGCCGCGCGCGAGCGGCGTGCTCGATGTCGCGACCATGGCGATGCAATCGACCGGGCACGGCGGGACACACAATCCGCAACCGGTGCATTCGGCGCTGATGATGGTGTGCATGCGTTTGTTCGCACCAACGATCGCATCGACCGGACAGGCCTGGATGCACTTGGTGCAGCCGATGCAGACATCCTCGTCGATCAGTGCCACCGTTGCTGGCGCTTCCAGTCCAAAGAGCGGGTCGAGTGCTTTCGAGGCGCGCCCGAGCAAGGTCGCCAGGGCATCAACACCCGCCTGTCCGCCCGGTGCGCAGCGGTTGATATCGGCCTCGTCGCGCGCCATCGCTTCGGCATACGGCCGACACGCCGGATAACCGCAACGCGTGCATTGCGTTTGCGGCAGCAGGCCATTCAGACGACTGGCGAGTTCGTCATTCACGATGTCGAAGCGGACGGGGCATCTTGAAGCGCATCAATCAACGAACCGTCGCGCCCGGCTCGGCTCCGCTATCGGCGTCGCATAGCTTGAGATGGGTGCCGCTGCTGCGAAAAAAGGGGAGCGCGTCGCCGAGCATGGCGGTCAGGGGGTTCGGCTGCGTTGACGACGCAGACCCAGAAATCCGCACAGCAGAATCAGCAAAGCGAGCGCGGGCCAACGCAGACTGATCAATTGTGCGGGCACTTGGTTGCCGACGGGAGCGAGCCAGGCATAGGCACGATTGTTGTCCTCGTTGCGATCGAGAAGCATGATTCCGTCTCCCGTTCCTTGTTCGCGTGAGATCTGAAAATCTGCAGCAAGCGGGTTTGTATACGGTTGAAAACTGCGGATTTCAAACGTGCAGCGATGGGTTTGCCCGGGTTGCAGTTCCGGCAACGCAAAGCCGTATCCGCCACCCGTGAAGCAAGCGGGTGAAAAATACTCTTCGCCGCAACCTCCTTCGCCATCGCCCGAAAGTACGATTACGTCGAAACCTCCGGCATAACACGAACCGGCGCTTTGTTCATGGATGGGAAGCTGGCCGCCGTTGTGGATGCTCAGCTCGACGCTGGCGTGGCCGATGCCTTGATCGTCAATCGAAAAATCCAGGGTGCGGGCGGCGATCGAAGTGTCGGTGAGTGTACCGATGACGGTCAGGCCGGAGCTGGACGGATGTTCGGTCGATGTTTGCCACGCAAGCCAGGTATCGTTCTTCGAGGCAAGCGGGCGATTGATCGGCCACTCGCAATCGAGCGAGAAACCAGGGGCAATGCTCTCGGTGACAAACCAGACTTGCCAATTACTATCAACGTGGACCGAGCCGCATCGCGCGTCGGCAGGCGGCCCCAGCGTATAGGGGGCTGGCAAGAACCGGTTGAGCAGATGAAAATACCCTTGTACACCGGCAACCGCAGCCACGTCTCCGTTATTGCGGATACGCATTGCATAAGTAACCGATCCGCCCGGCGCGACAACAAGCTGATCTGCCGACAGTCTTTCCAGTTCGAAACTGGCATCTGCCCACGCGCAGGACGCGAACGTGGCGACCAGAACCAGTACGAGTCTGCAAATCAGCGTGGTCATTTCCCGACTATTGTTTGTAAGCATCAGAGTAACGCTCTGGCGTCGCGTGGCAGCAATTGTCCACCACAAACGCGTTGGCGACAAATGCACTCAATTGAGATTGGGCGGTACAAGCAAAACTTGCGAGTAGCGTTTGCGTGTGACGCATGTGCTCCGTGTCACGCCCCTATCTGACACTCGCGCCCGGTACGGCCCCGGCATCGGCATCGAGCAGCTTGAGGTCGGCACCGCCGTTGCCGGCGGAAAGGATCATGCCTTCGGAAAGGCCGAAGCGCATCTTGCGCGGGGCGAGATTGGCGATGAAGACGACGTTGCGGCCGATCAGCTTTTCCGGTTCGGCGTAGGCCGCGCGGATGCCGGAAAAAATCTGCCGTTCGCCGAGTTCGCCGGCATCGAGCCGGAAGCGCAGCAGCTTGTCCGAGCCCTCGACGAAGGCGCACTCGAGCACCTTGCCGATGCGCAGGTCGAGCTTGGCGAAATCGTCCATGGAAATCAGCGCCGTCGTTGCGGCGTCGCTTTTCGGGGCGGGGCTGGCTGCGGCTGCGCCCGGGCTTGCGACGGCGGCGGGCGCGGCCAGCGATTCCTTCGACGCCTCGATCATGGCGGAAATCATTTTCGGATCGACGCGCGTGGCCAGTGCCTGATAGCCCTGGATGTGGTGCTCGCCGAGGTGCCTTGCGATCTGTGCGAAGTGCTCGAAGCGCCCCTCGGGCAGGGCGAGGAATGCTTCAGCCGCGGTCACCAGGGTTGGCAGGATCGGTTTCAGCGCGCAGGCAATCGCGCGGAACAGGTTGATGCCGGTGCTCAGCACGACATGCAATTCGGCGTGCCGCTGCGCATCCCTGGCCAGCGCCCACGGCGCGGTTTCGGCAATGTATTCATTGGCCCGATCGGCGACCTGCATGATCATGCCGATGGCGCGATTGAAATCATCGCGCGCATAGTGTTCGACGGCATCCTGCAGTTGCCCGGTTGCCTGGTCGAGCAGCAGTTTTGCCTTGCGCACGAACTCGGGCACGCCGGCGAGGGGTTCCATGCTCCAGAAATCCGCTGCCAGGCGATTGTCGAAGTTCGTCTCCAGCAGTTTCGCGCAACGGCTGGCGATGTTGACGAACTTGCCGACGATGTCTGCATTGACGCGCAGGGTGAAATCTTCGAGGTTCAGGTCGAGATCGACCACGCCGCCGGACGACTTGGCGGCAAAGTAGTAACGCAGGTATTCCGGATTGAGGCCGACATCGAGCCAGGTGCGCGCCTGGATGAAAGTGCCGCGCGACTTCGACATCTTCTCGCCGTTGACGGTGAGGTAGCCGTTGACGTGCAGGGCGGTCGGCACGCGGAAATCCGCACCATGCAGCATGGCCGGCCAGAACAGGCCATGGAAATTGACGATATCCTTGCCGATGAAATGGTGCATCTCGGCGGTGCTGCCGGAATCGAGAAATTCACTGAACGAATAACCCCGGGCATCGCACAGGGCCTTGAAACTGGCCAGATAGCCGACCGGCGCGTCCAGCCAGACATAGAAATACTTGCCGGGTGCATCGGGTATCGGAAAGCCGAAATACGGTGCATCGCGCGAAATGTCCCAGTCGCGCAGGCCGCCCTCGGAGTTCAGCCATTCGCCGAGTTTGGCAATCACCCCGGGATGGGCGACCGGGCGGCCACCGGTGAGCGTGCCGGCGAACCATTCGCGCAGCAGGTTCTCGAAGTGGCCGACGCTGAAGAAGAAATGCTCGGAATCGCGCAGCACGGGTTCCGCACCGGACATCACCGAGCGCGGGTTCTTCAGGTCGGTCGGCGCATAGGTTGCCCCGCAGTTCTCGCAATTGTCGCCGTACTGGTCGGCGGTGCCGCATTTGGGACATTCGCCACGAATATAGCGATCGGGCAGGAACATCTGCTTGAGCGGATCGAACAGTTGCTGGATCGAGCGCCGCGCAATATGCCCACCGTCACGCAGGCGCGTGTAGATCGTTTCCGAGAGTTCGCGGTTTTCCGCCGAGTGGGTTGAATGGTAGTGGTCGAACCTGATCGCGAAATCGGCGAAATCGCGCTCATGCGATGCCTGCACCGGCTTGATGTAGTCCTCGGCGCTGAGGCCGGCCTTCTCGGCGGCGAGCATGATCGGCGTGCCGTGCGCGTCATCGGCGCAGACGTAATGCACGGTGTGGCCGTGCATGCGCAGCGCGCGCACCCAGATGTCGGCTTGCACGTAGCCAAGCAGGTGGCCGAGGTGCAGGTGGCCGTTGGCATACGGCAAGGCGTTGGTGACCAGGATCTTCCTGGCAGAGGTGATCATTTCGTCCGGTTTCCGCGCGATGCAAGGCGCGGAATTATTGCATGTGCGGAGGCGGTGATGGCCGCATGGCGACCGCTACAGCGCACAACCGAGTTCGCTGAGCTTGCCGGCAGCCAGCTTGCGCGACTTCTTGCACAAGGCGGCGACGCGGGCGGGATCGGTGCCGCGGGCGATATTCGCGCTGATTGAGCGGAACACTTCGTGCAATTCATGCGCGTGGCTCTTGCGTTCATCGCTGCCGAGGCGCGAGTTCAGGCATTGCCGATAGCTTTCAAGATAGTCGTCGCAATCCGGATAACCGGTCTTGGCGTAGGCGGGAATCGGGCTGTCGAGCGGCGGCGGCGCGGCTTCGACCGGCGCGGCATCGGCCACCGGCGCTGCTGGTGGTTGTTCCACTGGCTGCACGGGCGCGGGGCTTGGCACGGCCGTCGATTCGGGAACGCCCGAAGGTTGGCTGCGGTTGCAGGCGGTCAGGGAGAGCAAGAGCAAGGGGACAAGCAGCAGCATTCGGAATGGGGTCATCGGGTATCTCCTGGCGGATTGCGCCGTGGTCAACGGGCGTTTGACTGCGCAAAAGCGAAACAGTTCTCTGACGGCTTGCGAGCAGGGTGACGGACTGCGTCGAAATTCATGTGCAGCCGAGGTGACGTTACACTATAGGTCTTTGCCCGGCCGATCGAGACCATGAACGAAGTTGTTGAAGCGCGAGTCAGGGAAATTCTCTCCACGATCGTCGATCCGCACACGGGGCAGGATCTGGTTTCCGGATCCGCGTTGCGCGGCGTCGGTGTTGCCGATGGGCGCGTGTCGGTGGACATCCAGCTTGGCTATCCGGCCTTGTCCTGGCAAGCGGCGCTGGCTGCCGAGGTCAAGGCGGCGCTTGAAGCCGATGCCATGATCGAGTCGGCGGCGGTTTCGGTTTCCTGCCGCGTCGGTGCGCATCGGGTGCAGGAAGGCCTGACGCCGATGCCGAACATCCGCAACGTGATCGCGGTTGCCTCGGGCAAGGGCGGCGTCGGCAAGTCGACGGTCGCCGCCAACTTGGCCCTGGCCCTGCGTGCCGAAGGTGCCAGCGTCGGCATTCTCGATGCCGACATCTACGGACCGAGCCAGCCACGCATGCTCGGCCTCTCCGGCAAGCCCGACACCAAGGATGGCAGCCGCATCGAGCCGAAGATCAACCACGGCATCCAGGTCATGTCGATCGGCTTCCTGATCGAGGAAGACACGCCGATGATCTGGCGCGGGCCGATGGTCACCCAGGCCCTGCAGCAGCTGCTCAGCGACACCAATTGGGTCGATCTCGATTACCTGGTCATCGATTTGCCGCCCGGCACCGGCGACATCCAGTTGACCCTGTGCCAGCGCGTGCCGGTATCCGGTGCGGTGATCGTCACCACGCCGCAGGACATTGCCCTGCTCGATGCGCGCAAGGCGCTGAAAATGTTCGAGAAGGTCAACGTGCCCGTGCTCGGCGTCATCGAGAACATGTCGACGCATGTCTGCTCGAAGTGCGGGCACGAGGAACATGTCTTCGGCGACGGCGGCGGCGTGCGCATGGCCGCGCAATACAACGTGCCGATGCTCGGTTCGCTGCCACTCGACATCCGCATCCGCGAACAGGCCGACGGCGGCACGCCGACCGTTGCCGCGATGCCCGATTCGGAGCTGGCGGCACGTTATCGTGAAATTGCGCGCAACACCGCTGCACGCCTGTCGCTGCAGGCGCGCAACAAGTCGATCCAGTTCCCGAAAATCGTCGTGCAGAACACCTGATGGTGATCGCGCGCCTGCTCGGCGGCCTGCTTGGAACATTCGGACTGCTGCAGCCCCTGGCTGCCGCATCCGATGTCGAGCGGCTGCTGGCGGCGGCGATCGGGCAGATCGGCGTGACCACGAGTTACGATCCGGCGTATGTCCGGCTTGCCTATCCGGGCGGTGACGTGCCGATCGAGCGCGGCGTGTGTTCGGATGTGATCATTCGCGCCATGCGCGCGGTCGATGTCGACCTGCAACGGGAAGTCCACACGGACATGAGTGCGCATTTTTCCGCCTATCCGGCCTTGTGGGGGCTCGAGCGCGCCGATCGCAACATCGATCACCGCCGCGTGGCGAACCTGGAAACCTGGTTTGTGCGCCAGGGCCGCAGCATGCCGGTCAGCAGCGTCGCAAGCGAGTACCAGGCTGGCGATTTCGTATCCTGGCAACTGCAAGACGGCTTGCTGCACATCGGCATCGTCGCCGCGCAGCGCAGTGCCGACCGGCTGCGTCCGCTGATCATCCACAATATCGGTGCCGGCGTGCGTGCCGAGGATTTGCTGTTCGCCTGGCCGATCCGCGGACACTATCGCTGGTTTCCGGCAGCCGCATCGCCCTGAGCGTTGCGCATCCCTTTCATCCTTGAGCAACGAGAATCCTGCATGAGCATCAAGTCCGACCACTGGATCCGCCGCATGGCCGAACAGCAGCGCATGATCGAACCGTTCGAACCCGGGCAGGTCAAGCAGAACGCCTCGGGCGGCCGCTTGATCTCGTATGGCACCTCCAGCTACGGCTACGACGTGCGTTGCGCCGCCGAATTCAAGATCTTCACCAACATCAACTCGACCATTGTCGATCCGAAGAACTTCGAATCCGGCAACTTCGTCGATTTCAACGGCGACGTCTGCATCATCCCGCCCAACTCGTTCGCCCTGGCGCGCACCGTCGAGTATTTCCGCATCCCTCGCAAGGTGCTGACGATCTGCCTCGGCAAATCCACCTATGCGCGCTGCGGGATCATCGTCAACGTGACTCCGCTCGAACCTGAATGGGAAGGCCATGTCACCCTGGAATTCTCCAACACCACGCCGCTGCCGGCGCGCATCTATGCCAACGAGGGCGTGGCGCAGATGCTGTTCCTCGAATCCGACGAGGAGTGCGCCACCAGCTACAAGGATCGTGCCGGCAAGTACATGGGCCAGCAGGGCGTGACCTTGCCGCGCGCCTGACTTTCAGTGGTAGGCTTGGCGTCTTTTTCCGCTCTGGAGAGTCCGTTTATGTGGCAGCTTGCGATTCCTCGCCCGCTGCGCCTGCTGGCGCTGGTTGTCCTTGCCGTGGTTGTCGCCGCCTGCTCGCGTGACTCGCGATCCGACGCCGCCCGCGGGCCGGTGGTCACCCCGGCCAGCTATGACGTGACCCTGATTGCCGAGAAGGATGGCCAGTTTGATTTCCAGGACGTTCCGCTGACCGCGCAGGACCTGCGTGCGGCGCTGAACTACCGCAAGGAGCAGGGTTTGCCGATGAAGACCCTGCTGCTCAAGCGCGGTGAAAAGAATCGCATCAAGGACAGCCACATCGTGGCTCTGGCACGGATCGCCGTGGCGCTCGAATTCACCGCCTATCTCGAGGAGAAGGGCGAGATCAACGAAATTCGCGCAACGACCAAGGCTGAGCCCGAACCCGAACCCGCCAAGTAACCCAAGGAACCTCACCATGCACTCCTCCCTCATCAAAGTGAAAACGCTGCTGCTCCTGCTGGTCCTCAGCCTGTTCCTCGCCGGGCTTGCCCATGCCGGCAGCATTCGCGATGGCCGCGCCGTGGTCGTCCCGGCCAAGCAGGACCGCTACACGATCGACAGCTACACCTTCGGCAAGGCTGAACTTTTTGGTTACATCAGCGACCTCAAGGAAACCAAGAAGATCACCGGGATCATTCTCAAGAATGGCCGCAGCGAAGACAGTCACGCCACCGATGAGCAGCGCCATTCCGTTGCCAGCATCGGCAATACCCTGCAGCTTGAAACCTTTACCCAGGATGGCAAGGAACTCACGCCGCTGGTCCTGGAATAACGCGTCTCGCGTGTCGGGCGGTTGCCTTGCCGGCCGCCCGGCGGCTGCTGACGATGGCTGTCGAAGCGGCGCCGCACACCGCGCCGCCTGGCTACTGCTGCCGATCGTGCTGCTCGGCGGGGCGGCTGTTGCAGCCAATCCGTTCACGCTGTGGAAGGATCGCCTGTTTGGTGAAAAACCCTCGAGTCCGCGGGTAAGCCGCGCTCCGGATGAAGGCGTCGTCGTGCTTGGGTTTGACCGCCCCGAGCGCATCCTCATCGGCGCGGACGCGGAGCAACGGGATTTCCCCAAGGGCAAGAGCCGCTTTCGCGAGATCGAGCTCGCCCGCGAGTTCAAGAACATAGCCGTGCGCGTCCAGGTCATTGCCGACAGCAATCCGCAGGGGCGCGGCAATGCCGTATTCAAGCCGATCCTGTATGTGCTTGACGATGCCGGCAAGGTGCGTGATTCCACCCTGGTCGAGCCCTTGCAGATCGATATCCGCCCGTTCAAGCCAACCCGCCTGCTGGCCTGCGTGAACCTTGAAAACGTGCGCCGCTTTGCCGTGGCGACACCGGCATCGGCACCCGGGAAGTTCTACGAATCGAAATCGCGTGACAAGCTCAAGGCCGCCAGCAAGGGCGGCTTCTACTACTCGACCGATGCCGTGAAGGTGCAATTGCCTTATGTCGAGACCGGCAAGCTGGTCATCGAGGTCACCCGGGTCAACAAGAAGGGCGAGGGTTGCTGAAACCAGGGCTCAATGCGTGCTGCCGCCGGCGACATCGAGGTCGACGGTCGTATGCAAGGCGCAATCGATTGCTTCGCGCACGCCCTCGATCATCATCGCCAGCGGCATGCCCGGTTCGCCAGGATGGCGTGCCGCCTGTTCCGGCAGCCACGGCACATGGATGAAGCCGCCGCGTGCGTGCCCATGCTCGGTCGCCAGCAGGTGGCCGAGCCAGTAGAAGACCTGGTTGCAGACATAGCTTCCCGCGCTCAGCGAAAGTGACGCGGGCACGCCGCGCTGCCGCAGCCGTGCGTGGATCGCTTTCAGTGGCAGGGTCGAAAAATACGCACCCGGGCCATCGCGCAGCACTTCCACATCGATCGGCTGCAAGCCGCTGTTGTCGGCAATGCGCGCATCGATCAGGTTGATCGCCACGCGCTCCAGCGAAATGTCCGCGCGCCCGCCGGCCTGGCCAAGTGCGATCACCAGTTCCGGGCGATGCTGATCGAGCGCTTGCGCCAGGCGTATCGGCGCCTCGGCAAAGGCGACCGGCAGCACGCTGCCGACAACGCGATGCGCGCCGATCAGCGTGCCTTCAAGCTGGCGGACGATCTCCGCGGACGGGTTGACCGCCTCGCCGGCAAACGGCTCGAAACCCAGCAGCAGCGCACATGGCGTGCTCATCGGAACACCAGCACGATCATCAGCAGGATGTTGACGGCCATCAGGCCCAGCGCGGTGGGGATCTGCGAGCGGATCACGCCGTATTGATCGGGTAGTTCAAGCAGGACCGCAGGCACGATATTGAAATTTGCCGCCATCGGCGTCAGCAGTGTTCCACAGTAGCCGGTGAGCATGCCGATTGCGCCGAGGATGGCCGGATCGGCCCCATGCTGGAGGATCAGCAAGGGCAGGCCGATGCCCGCCATCATCACCGGGAACGCGGCGAAGGCGTTGCCCATGATGACGGTGAAGAAAACCATGCCGAAGGCAAACGCGAGCAGGCAGGCGATGCGGCTGTCGATCGGGATCACCGCGCTGGTCAGTGCGGCAATCGCATCGCCGACCCCGGTTGCGGCAAACACGCCGCCCAGGGTGGCCAGGATCATCGGCAACAGCACCGCCCAGCCGAGTGAATCAAGCAGGCGTCGGCCTTCATGGATCGATTGCAGCGGCTTCGCGCGGGTCACCCGGAACGCCGCGAAAAGAGCCAGCACGCTGGCCAGGCCGAGTGCGGTCAAGGTCAGGTTTTTTGGGTCGAGCAGCTCGATGCCTTGCGAGGCGAGGAATTTTCCGCCGAGGAAGAGTGCGACGGTCAGCGCCGGGATTGCCAGCGCCGGGCCGAACAGGCGGTTGCCGAGGTGCGTTGCCGACTGGTTGCGCTGCTCCTGTTCGCCCGGGCCATCGGCGGCCATGCGCAAGCGTCCGCGCGCGGCGAGCAGACCGAGCGCGATGACGCCGACGCCCATCGCCTGCGCCGGCCACGCCTGGCCCTGTTTCAATGCGCTGAGGATCGCATCGCCGAACACGAAGGGACCGGCGAGGATCAACCAGAACGCGGCCATCGAGTAATGGCGCTCGCGCAGGTTGAGCACGGCGCATGCAATCAGGAAAGCACCGACCAGCCAATAGAGGTATTCAATGCGCAGCATTGCGCGCTCCGTCGGCTCTGGCACGGTCGCGCACCAGACGGCGTTGCAGCAGGCGCACGCGAATGGCGTGGATGATGAACGCCGCAACGGCGGTCGGCAGCGCCCACAGCGAGATCGCCAGGGGTTCCAGCTCGATGCCATTGCGCGCATAGAAACCCTGGATCAGCAGCACCGCGCCGAATGCCATGAACACATCCTCGCCAAAGAACAATCCGACGTTGTCGGTCGCCGCCGCGCTGGCGCGGACGATGGCGCGTTCCTCATCGGTCAGTTCGCCGCCGAGGCTGCGCTCGGCGGCCGCCTCGCTCATCGGTGCAACCAGCGGACGCACGGTTTGCGGATGCCCGGCGACGTGCGTCAAGCCGGCCATGCTGAGCAACTGGCGCAAGCCGAGATATGTGACCTGGAAGCGGGTCAGGGTGAGGCCGCGGAATCCGGCGATCCAGCTTCGCGCACGCTCGCGCAAGCCGTAATGCTCGAGCAAGCCGATCACCGGCAGGATCAGCAGGAACAACAGCAACATCCGGTTCTCGACAAAGATCCTGCCGAGCAGGGCCAGCAGATCGGCAACACTCATGCCGGCAGCGAGCGCGCTGACGATGCCGGCAATCACCACGACCAGCACCGGATTGCGGCGCAGCGCAAATCCCGCAACGACGACGCCGACGCCGAGCAGCGGCCAATAGTTGATGACATCAGGCATTCGGGGCTCCGATCTCGCAAGCAGGGTTCATGGTGTCAGCCGTCGGCTTTCCGGCGCAGCAATGCGGATGCCGAGGGTATCGAATGCGGCGCGCAAACGCAGGGCGAATTCGAGCGCATCGGCACGATCGCCATGCAGGCACAGGGTATCGCAGCGCAAGGTGATGCGAGCGCCATCCAGCGTGTCGACCTGGCCGGATTGCACGATCGACAGTGCCTGTGCAACCGCATCGTCGGCCGCATCGATCACCGCGCCCTGCCTGCCGCGCGGGGCGAGACTGGCGTCGGCCAGATAGCGACGGTCGGCGAACGCTTCGTGGGCAACACGCAAACCGGCGCGCAGGCCCGCCTCCGGCAAGGCGCTGCCCGCCAGGCCGACCAGGATCAACTGCGCATCGAAGTCACGCACCGCAGCGGCGACGGCATCGGCAAGCAGCGCGTCGCGCGCGGCCTGGTTGTACAGCGCGCCATGTGGTTTGACATGGACCAGACGCACGCCTTCGTCACATGCCAGTGCAGCAAGCCGCTGCAACTGTTCGCCGATCAGCGCGGATGCTTCGCCTGGATCCAATGGCAGGTCACGGCGGCCAAAGTGCTCCCGATCGGCATGGCCCGGATGTGCGCCAGCAGCGACGCCGAACGCGCGGCACAGGCGCAAGGTTTCGCGCATGCTGGTTTCATCGCCGGCATGCGCGCCACAGGCAATGTTCGCCGAACTGATCAGCGGAATGATTGCCGCGTCGTTGCCGCAACCCTCGCCAAGGTCGCAATTGAAATCGATGTGCCGCTTGTTGCCGTTCAATGCGGGATTCCGGTTGCGACACGCCCGCGGGCAGCGGCAGCCAGTGGGCAGCACGACACGCGGCATGGTGGATGACTTGATAGTACTTGATCCTTCCGTTCGCTCCCGGATCGAGTCCGGGAAAGGCGCCGCGCGCAGGCCAAAGGCCGGAGTCGAAGGGTCACGAGCAGTCGGTCAGGCCATCGCCTGGTGCGGCGCGATCGATTGCGCTCAGCCGGCGATGGCGATGGCCATGCGCGCAAGGCGTTGGCGTTGTTCAATCCGCATTTTTTGCGCTTGCCTGGCGTCGCAACGGACAAAGCGCAGCGAATCGCCGGCACGCAGCTGGGCAAGTCGCGGCCAATCGGCGTGGATGACGTGGCCGATGCGGGGATAGCCGCCATGGGTCTGTGCGTCGGCGAGCAGCAGGATGGGTTGGCCATCGGGCGGCAGTTGCAGGGTGCCCGGGAAGACCGGTTCGGAAATGCGCTCGCGCGGATCGGCAATCTGCAGCTGTGCACCCTCCAGGCGCAGGCCCTGGCGATTGCTGGCGGTGCCGACTTTCCATGTGCCGGAGAACAGCGCATCGGCATTGGCCAGCGCATCGCCAGCGGGCAGCACGTGGATGATCGGCACGGCGGAGAAATCGAGATCCGGAGCCGGATCGATCCAGCGCGTATCGATGACGGCCCGTGCGCATTGCGGATGGAATCCGCCAGCCCAGCCGAGCCGATCGCCAGCTTGCAAGGCGCGCCCGGCCACGCCGCCGAAGCCGGCACGCAGGTCGGTGCTTGGGCTGCCGAGCACGCACTCGATGTCGAATCCGCCGGCAATGGCGAGATAGGCGCGCGCACCGCGCCGACAGTTTCCAAGTCGCAGCTCGCTGCCTGCGGGAATATCGATGCGTCGCCAGCCTGGCAGTGCTTGTCCGTCGACACTGGCATCGATCTCTGCACCGCAAATCGCGATGCGGGCGGCGGCGGCGAAATGCAGGCGCGGGCCGCTGAGGGTGATTTCAATCGTCGCGGCATCGGCGGCATTGCCGACCAGCAGGTTGGCCACGGCAAACGAGAACGCATCGAGCGCGCCGGAACCGCCGACGCCGAGATGACGCCAGCCGCTGCGCGTGCGCCCTTGCACGCTGCTGAGCAGGCCGCCGGCGAGGATCGTCATGCTCATGAGGAGGATTCGTGGCGTGCGTCGATGTCGATGAAGCGCACGCGATCGCCCGGTTCGAGCAGGGCGGGCCGCTTCTGCGTCGCATCGAACAGGATGGCATCGGTGCGGCCGATGATCTGCCAGCCACCAGGACCGCTGCGTGGGTAGATGCCGGTCTGCGCGCCGGCGATGCCGACACTGCCCGCTTGCACCCGCGTGCGCGGTGTGGCGTGGCATCGACAGGCGCGGATCCAGACCGATCAAATACGGGAATCCGGGGGCGAAACCGAGCATGCCGACACGGTATTCGACGGCGGTGTGCAAGGCGACCACCTGTGCCACGCCGAGGCCGGCATGCCTGGCGAGTGCTTCGAGATCGGGACCGTGCTCGCCGCCGTAGTGCAGCGGGATCTCATGCCGGCGCGCACCATCATCGATGCCGGCGCTGGGCCGGTCCGGATCGAGCGATTCCAGCCAGCGTCGTGCATCGGCAAGGGGCTCGCTGGAATCGTTGAAGGCCTCCACGTCGATGGCCAGCGCCAGCGTGGAAAACGCCGGCACGATATCGAGCAACCAGTGCGGGCGCTGCCGGGCGAGAGCGGCGGCGCAGGCATGCACGCAGCGATTGGTCTGCGGATCGATGGCATCGCCAAAGCGCAACAGCAAGGCGTCTTCGCCGAGCGTCTCGACGCTGAAGCTCATGTGCGCAGCAGGGCCTGCAACATGCCGATCCGCTCGATCAGGCCCTCGGGCGAATACGGTCGCGCTTCCACACGGCCCCAGACCGGCGCTGGCCAGGCCGGGTCATCCTCGAAGCGCGCGATGACATGCACATGCAACTGGGCGACGACATTGCCAAGTGCGGCCACGTTGAGTTTGCGTGGTCGAAAGGCATCGCGCAGCAGGCGCGCGGCGCGATCGGTTTCCTCGCCAAGCCGATGGCGTTGCGCCGCATCGAGGTCGATCAGCTCGCGCACATCGGCAACGCGCGGCACGAGGATCAGCCACGGATAGTTCGCGTCATTCATCAAGCGCACATCGCACAACTCGAAGCGGCACAGCGGCTGCGAATCGGCGGTGAGTCGCTCATCGAGCACGAACTGCGCGGCGTTCATGGCGACGCCCCGAGATGGCGTGCGAAAAAGGCCAGCGTGCGTTCATGGGCGAGCGCGGCGCTGGCCGCATCGAAATCCTTGCGCCGGTCGCAGTTGAAGCCGTGCGCAGCCGGATAGACGTGGATTTCCGCATCGGGCAGGCATTCGCGGTGGCGCTCGATGGCCGCGGGCGGAATCGAGGCATCCTTTGCGCCGAAGTGGAATTGCAGCGGTGCGCTGAAGGTTTCATGCAGCCAGGCAACATTGCGTGCGCCGTAGTAGCTGACCGCGGGCAGGCCAAGCCGGCTCGCCGCGAGCATGGCGATGGTGCCGCCCCAGCAATAACCGACCACGCCGATTTTCCCGGCCGAGCGGATCGAGTCGGCGGCACTGCCGACATCGGACATGATCTGGTCGATGTCGAGTTCGTCGATCAGTGCCCGGCCGCGCGCGATGCCGGCTGCGTCGTAGTCAAGTTCGACATCGCTTTCCACATGATCGAAGAACGCCGGGGCGATTGCCACATAGCCGGCTTCGGCAAAGCGCTCGACGACATCGCGGATGTGCGCGTTGACGCCGAAGATTTCCTGGATCACCACAATGCCGCCCTTTGCCGGGCCGGCCGGTTGCGCGCGAAAGGCACCGATGCACTGCATGCCACTGCTGTTGATCTTGATGAAATCAGGCATTTTCCACATCTCCATGAGCTGCTGCCGCCGTGCTGAAGCGGGCAATGCGGTTGCGGCCAGCGGCCTTGGCCAGGTACATGGCGCGGTCGCCGGCATCCAGCAAGGCATCGACGCTTGCCTGCTCCGCCTTGGCGAGATCGGCGAGCAAGGCAATGCCGACACTGACCGTGACCGCGATGCCGCCGGTATCGATGCCAGCCAGCGAGAGCTGCACCTGCGCCCGCACACGCTCGGCAACCTCCACCGCGGCAAGGGCACGCGCACCCTCGAGCATGACGACGAATTCCTCGCCGCCAAAGCGGCCGAGGATGTCGCCGCTGCGCAGGCATTCGCGGATGCTGGCGACGCCGGCAAGCAGGACGCGATCGCCATGCAGGTGGCCGAGCTGGTCATTGATCTGCTTGAAATGATCGAAATCAATCAGCAGCACTGCCAGCGGAGTGGCGCTCGGTCCGCAATGGGCAATACGGTCTTCGATCAGTTCGCGCAGGTGCGAGCGGTTGTGCACGCCGGTCAGCGGGTCGCTGATGGCGGCACGATAAAGTTCGCTGGCGCGTTGTTCGAGGTGGAGATTGGCCAGCGCCAGCGCCTGGCTTTTTGCATCGATCTCGTCGTTCTTCAGGCGCAGGGCGGCATTGAGCTGGCGCATGCCCTGGAAACGCCAGGAAATCAGGAACAGGGCAAGCAGCAGGCCGATCAGGCCGACCATGCCGAGCTGGCGTTCGACATCCTGTTTGTCGATGCGCACGGCCTGCAGTTCGTTGTCCTTCTGCAGCAGGGCGAGATCCTTGTCGGCCTCGGCGCGGGCATGGCGGGCCTGCAGGACGCCGAGTTGACGGCTGGCACGCGTGCCGATCAGCAATTCACGCTGCTCGGAATACAGGCGCAGGAAACGCAATGCGGTGGCCGGATCGCGATCGGCGAGCGCGATCTTTTCGCGCAAGGCATAGGCGCGGGCGAGTTGCGGTCGCAGCAAGGCGGTTTCCAGCCCGGCAATCGCCTCATCGATCATGCCGCGCGCACGCAGGGAGTTGTGCTGGATCTGGTTGATCTCGGCAAGGCTGAGCAGGGCGCGCGCGACAATCTCGTGCTGACCGAGCCGGCGGCCGATTTCCAGCGCGGATTCGAGTTGTTCGGTGGCTTCCGTGTCTTCGTCGAGGCCATGCAGGGCACGCCCGATTTCAAGGCGCTCCAGGCCCTGGTTGGCGCGATTGCCGAGGCCGCTGTCGATGGCCAGTGCCTCCCGCGCCGCGCCGAGTGCTGCGGCGTGATCGCCGACGTCATTGAGCAGGCTTGCGTAGCTGCCGATGACCGAGGCATAGCGCTCGGGATTGGCGTGGCGATCCACCGCGGCAAGCGCGCGTTCGAAATAATTGCGGGCGTTGTCCTCGTCCTCGATTTCGCGATAGAGCAGGGCGATGTTGCGCAAGGTCGTTTCAAGGTGATCGCCAATGCGCTCGCGGATGGCCAGCGACTCCAGTTGCAGTTCCAGGGCGCGGGCAAAATCGCCGCGGTCACGGAACACGGTGCCGAGGTTGCCGATCATCAGCGCCAGGCGAAACTCGTCGCCGCTGTGGCGCAGCATGCCGATGGCGAGCGTGTAGTGTTCCAACGCCGCATCAAGATCGCCGCGCCGGCGCGCGACGACGCCGTAGTAGCCGTGCGCCGATGCTTCGTAGTTGTTCGCGTGCTCGCGTCTGGCCAGGGCGATCAGGGCATCGGCTTGCCTGCTGACACCGGCATAGTCGCTGAGCATCAGGTTCATTTCCGCCTGCTGTTCAATCGCGCGCATTTGCGCCCTGGGGTTTCCTGCAAGCTGCGCGAGTTGCGCGACATCACGCCAGGCCGCGCGTGCCGGATCGACGGCGTGCAGCGCCTGCATGGCATGCGCCTGTGCCGTCGCCAGCAGCAATCCGGCATCAACCCCGCCGAGGCTGGTGATCAGCAATCTGGCAGGTTCCAGGGCTTGCCCGGCAAGCGTGGCAAGCTGGATCAGGCTGGTGGTCGATTCCTGCACTGTCGTGCTCTCGACCTTGCCTGCTTCGGCACGCACGCTGGCCATGGCGAGCAAGCCGGCAACAAGCAACGCGGGCCGCAAGATCCAGCTCATGCACCACCCCCCGATCATCCGTGCCAATCTCCATATCGCACGCCATTCGCGAATGCTAACCCGTTTTGCGCAAGCGACGGGTTCCGCCCGCTTGCCGCCTTGTTCGACCAGGCCGTCTCCTGCCTGCCGTGGGGACAGTGCATGCGTCGGTCGCTATCATACGCCGGCATGAAATGCCCCTTGTGCGCAGCGCAAGTGGGGCTGACGCATGCCATTCTCCCCATTGCCCGTGCCACGCTTGCGCCTTGTCGTCCCCACCATGGATCTGGTCGATCGCAAAGTCTTCGCGCAGCCGCCGTTGTCCGACTGGGCTGCGGAACTGCGCATCCTCGGCGTGCCCGTGGCATGGCCGGGCTTGAGCCAACTTGAAGCGCTGCGCGACCACGTGCAATCCGCGGATGGCATCGCGCGGCCGTCTTTCGTCGCGCAGACGCCGGCCTTGCTCGCCGATGGCCTGCACTACGAGGAGCGCATTGCCCAGGGCCGCCTCGCCACTCGCGAGCAGAACTGGCATGACCTGTTGAATGCGCTGGCCTGGCTGCGCTATCCGCGCATCAAGCACGCCCTGAATGCCGCGCAGTGCGCGGACATTGCCGAGGTCGGCCGTCGCCAGCGCACCCGCGCGCAATGCGCGATGACCCATTTCGACGAAGGCGGCGCCATCGTGTTGTGCAGCGATCCGCAGCTGCTTGGTTTGTGGGATCGCCACGATTGGCAGGGCTTGTTCTGGCGCGAGCGCTTGGCCTGGGGCGAGCGCATTGCCGTGCAGGTCTACGGTCATGCCATCCTCGAACTTGCCCTGCAGCCCGAGCGATTGCTGACCGCCAAATGCATCGTCCTGATGACCGATGCTGCGGGCATTGGCCGCCTGCATGTCGATCCGCTTGCGCTTCGCCAGGACATCGATGCACGCATGGCGGATCTCATTGCCGCACACAGCGTGCTCGCCGACCCTCAGGATCTGCGCCCCTTGCCTCTGTCGGGGATCCCTGGCTGGCACCCCGGCGCGATCGATGCGCACTTCTTCAGCGAAGCGCCATGCTTTCGCCCGCTGCGCCCCGGCCGCCGCTATCCACCCGCCAGCACGCTTTGACGGAACTCTTCAGCAGAATGAAGGGACTTCATGACGTTTGCCCGATCGGACGTTCCATTTTGATCGGTGCATGATGGTGGCCTACCGCAAAGGTGTTCCGGCCAGAGCGTATTTCCTGATCTGTTACGTTCCCGTAGGTTGTCGGATTGATGGAGTGGTTAGTTCCGGCCAGAGCGCATTTCCTGATCTGTTACGCTCCGTGTATCGCGCCCGGCCCTCGTATGACCTGTTCCGGCCAGAGCGCATTTCCTGATCTGTTACGCTCAGATTCGGATTTGAGGTGTATTACGTGTTAGTTCCGGCCAGAGCGCATTTCCTGATCTGTTACGCTCAGGCATGGGTCAACGGTGCAAGCCGCATCTGTTCCGGCCAGAGCGCATTTCCTGATCTGTTACGCTCAGCTGCGCCAGCGGGTACAGATCGACCTCTGTTCCGGCCAGAGCGCATTTCCTGATCTGTTACGCTCAGCCAGCGAGATTGATCGGCCCGGATGGGAGTTCCGGCCAGAGCGCATTTCCTGATCTGTTACGCTCAAGGCGCGCAATTCCCTCGGCGGTCAGCAGGTTCCGGCCAGAGCGCATTTCCTGATCTGTTACGCTCAGGCGCTACCGCAGCGGCCGTTGTCGCTATGTTCCGGCCAGAGCGCATTTCCTGATCTGTTACGCTCCGACAGGTTTCCTCGGGTCACGCTTTCACTGTTCCGGCCAGAGCGCATTTCCTGATCTGTTACGCTCGGGCGCGGCGAGCAACAGCGGCGACTATGGGTTCCGGCCAGAGCGCATTTCCTGATCTGTTACGCTCGGCATCAAGGGACGCCATCAGGCGATCGTAGTTCCGGCCAGAGCGCATTTCCTGATCTGTTACGCTCGAAATTCCCCTCGTAGTACATGCCCATGGGGTTCCGGCCAGAGCGCATTTCCTGATCTGTTACGCTCAAGCGCCTCTACATCAGCACGCCGCAGATGGTTCCGGCCAGAGCGCATTTCCTGATCTGTTACGCTCCTTGAGGCGGCGCACCAGCGTCGATGCGCAGTTCCGGCCAGAGCGCATTTCCTGATCTGTTACGCTCTCCGTGATCTCGAAGGCCCATCCCTTGTCCGTTCCGGCCAGAGCGCATTTCCTGATCTGTTACGCTCTTGGCGATGACTGTGAGTGGGATGAGGACAGTTCCGGCCAGAGCGCATTTCCTGATCTGTTACGCTCCGCTGCCGGTGAACTCGGCGTGCCGATCCGTTCCGGCCAGAGCGCATTTCCTGATCTGTTACGCTCGGCCAAGTTGACCGCTGCGCTGTCGAAGCAGTTCCGGCCAGAGCGCATTTCCTGATCTGTTACGCTCGCCGGGTCATTCACAGCGCGGACGATGTTCGTTCCGGCCAGAGCGCATTTCCTGATCTGTTACGCTCGCGGCGTAGGCGACACCGAATAGCGCGCCAGTTCCGGCCAGAGCGCATTTCCTGATCTGTTACGCTCCGATCTGCTGAAACCGATTGAATCCCATGAGGTTTCTGCAGATCGGAGGCGTGCTGTCCTGTGTCGTCGCCATCAAAACAGCTGATACTGGCCTGGATTTTTCAATGGTTTTCTCCGCATCCTTTTTTCGAAGCGAATGATTCCTTCGTATTGCTTGTCGGTGAAATACAGGCAATAGACCCTGCCGCCTGATGGCAAGACTGACTGCACTCGCCGTGTCCATGTGTCTGCCTGTTCACGGCCTTCGCAAAAGCGCAGGTAGACTGAATACTGACAACGCTCGAAGCCAAAATCCAACAGATCATGGCGAAAATCGTTGGCCGCCTTGCGGTTCTCGTCGGTATCCACTGGCAAATCGAACATCACGAGCATCCACATAAGGCGGTAGGCGCATAGAGGCGGTGATTGACGCCCTTCAGCCTGCCTCCTCGTCGTGATCCCCTTGCGCATACGGTTCATCCCATATTGAGGCCAGACAGGCTCGATCGCAGGCGGGCAATTCCAGCTTGCTGGCGATCGCCTCAAAGCATTGGGCCAGACTCATGACGAGTCGCTGGACCACCATGTTCACGGGACTCACGCCAAACTGGGTATGCACGGATCGCGTACCAAGCAGGGCAAGCGTGTGCCGGCAATCGGGATCCAGGTTTTCAGTGCCGCGATCGAGAAGTCGAGCAACCCAAATGTCGACCAGTGGGCGAAATGGCTCCATCAGATCGTCGACCAGCCGCATCGCGTTGACTTCGTTTGCATGGTGCAGGGGAATACTTGGGTGAAGACCAGCGGCCATCACCTGTCTTGCAACAATGGCGCGAAGCACCGTGTAACCATAATTGAGCATGGCATTGCAGCCTTCTGCCTGACGATCGCGGCGAAACGATTTTCCAAACAAGAGGCCCCAGTAGAGCCGCGCAGCCTGACCTTCGATATTCGACGGATCGCCGCTTCGCACCTTGGCGACCAGGCGGCGCAAGGGCGCTTCCGGGCCATCGCGCATGCCGATGACTGCAGCCTGCATTCCGACCTTGGCTTGCACGATTTGCTTCCACAGGCGCTTTCGCAATGCCTGCCCTGTGCTCAGTTGTGCATCCATGCGGGCCGCCTGACGATGGTGCCCTGATACCGGCCACAGTAGAGCGGTCGGACGATGATTGGCACCGCAAAGCACAAAAGGCGTGCCACGTTCAGCCAGTGCGACCAACAGATTGTTGCTGTAGACAAGGCCATGCGCATTGCCGATCACGGCGGCTACGTCATCAATCGGCGTACGCCCGCGTTCCTCGCCTTTGTGACTGACGACGAGGAACCCGCGATCAAGCGAAAGATAGCGGCTATCACCACCAATCTCGATGATTCGTCCGATCATTTCATTCCCGAAAGCCAGGATCGTTGAGGTAACCGAGAATGTTTACACCCGCCGTACGTGCACGACGTTGTTTGAGTTTGCTGGGGGCCAATTGCAGGTACCGGAAATCGGTGGACGAGTCGCGATTCCTGGCGTCGACGTTGGCTTCGTTGGGCGGTGTAAAGAAAAGTTTTCCAAGCGAGAAGTTTGTGACGCGGAAGATGCTCTCGCGACCTTCATGTTCCATCACGACGACATCACCCTTGTGAATACGCATCACCAAAGGCATGCCGTTTTGCGCGTGCATCCGGGATTCAAGAAATCCTTTCTGGTTGGCCTCAAACAAGTTGATCACCTCGCCATCCCATTGGTTATCCGGCTTGCGGAAAATCTCGTAGCAAAAATTGCCATCACCCTTGACGAACCGATAGGGTTTGCCGGTTCGCCGATCATGGATGGGGATAACCGAGAGGCGTTCCTCGCAAATGACTCGTCGAATGCCGGTTCGTTCGGAATATGCGATCAGCGCAGATTTGATTTCCATCGCTGACGAAAGTGGCATGAGCAAATTGATGATTTCCATCCGCAGGGTTTCGCTGGCGATGGCTTGAGCGTCTGCTGCATTCTTGATGCTTTCAAGTGGCCGGCGTCGGCCGACCAGCGGGCTTCCGTTTTTCTTTTCCGGCTCACCTCTCCATCCATAGTTGGTATCGTTGTGCAGTGCTGCCTCCCTGCCATGATCAGGCTTGTGCGAAACCACGATCTCGCCGAGGCGAGTGTCGAGGTCCTGGCGATAGTCAGGCCATGGAAGATCCAGGGATGCGAGCAGGCGTTGTTCGCCTCGTTCTTCCGCTTGCCGCGCGGCATCTGACATGCGCTTGATCAAACTGCGGCTGCACAGGCCAATTACGGCGGCGTCCAAGGCATGGTGCCGGTGATCCTCACGATTCTTCCTGCCATCGCCGGACAACAGCTTGCTCAGGCCAAACTTGCCTCGGATCAATCCAGTCAGACGGCCAGTGGACACCAAAACGAAATTTTCCGGGCAAATCCCGGTCAAATATTGCTTGGCGGCGCGCCCGAAATACGCGGTATCGGAGAGATGCCTGGCAAGAAAATCGCCGTCGCCAAGAAAATCTTCGAGCGCATTTTCGCGGAACAATTTTCTTTTGTGCTCGGGCAGCGCCTCCGCACGTTCACATATCGCCTGCCAGTGTTGTGTATGGCCCCAGGTCTCGAACGGCGTGCGATTCCCCTTGTCGCGATTGCTTTGGCGTACGCACAAGATCTTGTTGCCAACCCCGTCGTGCAATGAGCGGGAGAACGGCAAGACATGATCAATCTCGATCTCGTCGCTGAAAAGGAGTGCCTTGCTCAGGCGCTTGCCGCTATAGATGCAATGACGATTCATGGCGTCGTCCTTGCCAAGCTCGTCCCAGAGCTGCAAACGCAAGCGGTTCTCGCGATGAACCGCCCCGGGTTTTGAGGAGGCTCCAACTCTTGAGAGAATGGAGCCATGAACAAATCGAATAAGTTTTCCCGGGAAGTGCGTGAACGGGCGGTTCGCCTGGTGCAGGAACACCGGGGTGAGTA